>Ga0210385_10000076_pt1 | contig 112535 bp, 102 predicted proteins | sample IncBWH26OmetaG_FD_160107 | JGI IMG/M metagenome (GOLD analysis project Ga0210385, IMG submission 160107) | Forest soil microbial communities from Barre Woods Harvard Forest LTER site, Petersham, Massachusetts, United States - Inc-BW-H-26-O ...
ACGTGCCACTGCAGCACGCCTAGCCCGACGTGCTCAAGCGCATGAAGCGCGGAGCCGGCGCCGACATCTTCCTCAAGACTCTCGACAAAGTCCGCGCCGCTGTTCCCGGTATCGCGCTGCGCACGTCGTTCATCGTCGGCTTCCCCGGCGAGTCCTCCTCGGACATTGAGATTCTGGAGGAGTTTATTGGGCACGCCAAGTTCGACTGGCTGGGTGTGTTCAGCTACTCCCACGAAGAAGGCTCGGCCGCCTTCGCGCTCGATGCGCAGGTTCCTAAACGCACGATTGAAGCCCGCAAGCGCCGCCTGATGAAGTTGCAGCAATCCATCTCGCGCCGGGCCAAGCAAAACTGGGTGGGCCGCGAAGTCGTGGTTCTTGCCGAAGGCGAAAGCGAAGAGACGCCTCTGCTGTGGGAAGGCCGCACGCAATACCACGCGCCCGAAATCGACGGCAAAGTCTACATCAACGACTACGGCAATCTCGACGCACTCGAGGCCGGCCGTTTCTATCGCGCAGAAATCACCGAGGCGCACGACTACGACATCGTCGCCCGCGTGCTCGCACCAGCTCTCTAACTCAGTCTCTTCGCCGCTGCTCTAATCCTCTGCTGCGGGATAAGCTGAGATTGCATGGGAGTAACTTTGTCGACAACCGAAACGGAATCGCACGCATGACCAGAAATCCCCTTGAAGGCGACGCCTTTTTCAACCCGCCGGCTGAACTTTCACGCATCAACGCTCGAACGACCGAGCTCGGATTCACGATGGCTTCGGAACCGCGTACCGGTTCCCTGCTCCAGGTCCTCGCTGCCTCAAAACCCGGCGGCCGTTTTCTTGAGCTCGGCACCGGCACCGGCCTTTCTACGGCGTGGCTTCTCTCCGGCATGGACGCATCTTCCACTCTGATCAGCGTTGACACCGATCCGCAGGTGCAGGCCGTCGCCCGCGAAATCCTCGGCAACGACACGCGCCTCACCCTTGTTCTCGAAGACGGCGCAGCCTTCCTGCACCGACAGATCCAGCACAGCTTTGACCTCGTCTTTGCCGACGCCATGCCCGGCAAATACGAAGCCCTCGACGACGCGCTCGCCCTCGTCAAGCCGGGCGGGTTCTACGTCATCGACGACATGCTGCCGCAGCCCAACTGGCCCGAAGGCCACGACCAGAAAGCGCTCACGCTCCTCTATCGGCTATCCTCAAATCCGACTTTCCACCTGGCGCCCATGGCCTGGGCCAGTGGAATTGCTGTGCTGGTGCGCCGACCGACGCACGAGCCTGCTCCGGAGAAATAGTTCCATGCCTGCGAAGAAAAAATCGGCGAAACTCCTGCGTTGCCCAAGCTGCGGCATGCTCGTCCGACCGAAAGACGAGGACTTCCCCTTCTGCTCCGATCGCTGCCGCAAGATCGACTTGGGCAAGTGGGCCTCCGGCGTCTACAAGATCAGCTCGCCGGTGCTCGACCCTGAGGTTCTCGAGGATCTCGGCGGCTTGTCGGGCGGCCACGACAAAGGCTCCGATGAGTAGTGAAAAGAAAACCCCCTGGGCCTGGACCGTCGCCACCTTCTTCGGCGCAGGCCTTGGCAAACCCGGACCCGGCACCTACGGATCGATTGCTGCGGTGCTGCTCTGGGCCGCCTTCGCGTTCGGCGCGCATCCCACGCGGTTCACTCTCAATTGCGCGCTCGTTGCTGGCATCGCGTTGTCCATTGTTCTCGGCGTGCCTGCCGCCACCATCGCCGCCCGCGAAAGCGGCCGGCACGATCCCGGCTTTGTCGTCATCGACGAAGTTGCCGGCCAGTGGATCGCCCTGTTCGCCTGCCCAGCCCATTGGGTTCCCGCCCTGCTGGCGCTCATTCTCTTTCGCCTCTTCGACATCACCAAGCCGTTTCCCGCCCGCCAGCTCGAGAGCCTGCCCGAAGGCTGGGGCATCGTCTTCGACGACGTGGCCGCTGGGCTGTATGCTTTGTTGGTAGGGTTGTTGTTGCGGCACTTCGTTCCGCAGCTGCAACAGTGAAGTGAAAAATGGCCCGCCCCCGTTCCCAAGCCGAGCAGGAAGAAGTCTTCACCTCTCCGCGTATCGATGAAGTCGAGCCTGCGGCCGCGCTGCCCCTTGGCGACATCGAAATTTCCGGCGCGCATCTGGGCCCACACTCTGCCGGCATGCCCGTCGTACTGGTCGGCACGCACCCGGCCCACATCCTCATGAGCCGCCCCGGCCGCATCCACTTCCGCGTCCCTCCCGATGCCTCCACGGGACTGATCGAAGTCCGTTCACCCGCCGGCGTCAGCAACGCGGTCCCCCTGCGCGTAGCCCGAGAGCTCACCAGCGGCCTGCACCCGGTCACCAATCCCGCCGTCAGCCGATCGGGCATGATCTATGCCACGATCTCCGGGCAACGCGGCAAGCAGACACCCGTCTCCGTCGTCCGCGTCAGCTCCGATGGACGTGCAACGCCTTTCGTCACCGGCATACTCAACGCCACCGGCCTCGCCTTCAGCCCCGAAGGCGATCTCTTCGTGACTTCACGTGCAGAAGGCAATGTGTATCGCATCGACGGCGCCGGCGAATCCACTCTCTACTCTGAAGGCATGGGCGTCGCCACCGGTGCAGCCTTCGACAGCCACGGCAATCTCTTCGTCGGCGACCGCAGCGGCACCATCTTCAAAATCGATCCCGAGCGCAAGATTTTTGTCTACGCCACACTCGAGCCCAGCATCTCTGCCTATCACCTGGCAGTCGGTCCGGACGGCACCCTGTACGTCACCGGCCCCACGCTTTGCTCCAACGACGCCATCTGGGCGATCGACACCCACGGCGAAGCACGCCCCTGGTATCGTGGCCTGGGCCGCCCGCAAGGTTTGGCTCTCGCTGCAAACGGCGACGTCTACGTAACTGCCTGCCTCCATGGCCGACGCGGACTCGTACGCATCACGCCCGATGGCGCTGCAAACGTCGTAATCAGTGGAAACAACCTCGTCGGCGTCGCCTTTTCTCCGCTTGGCACCACTGTCCTTGCCACCAACGAAGCCGTCTACGATGTCGACCTGGGTGTCGAGGGCCTGTCTGCCGGCTGATCCGCGCCTCCTTCCACACTGGTCGCGTCTATTGCGGTCCAAGTTGTAATCTGTGATGGAGGATTCGACCGACAACCTTTCAGTGCCGGCTGTCCCCCGATCCCTGTTTTTTGAACTCTGCCCCTATGAAATCCGAAATCATCGCTGTCGGCTCTGAGATGCTCACGCCCTTCCGGCAGGACACCAACTCCCTCTACATTACGCGCGGGCTCAACGAAATCGGCGTCACCGTCGCCTTCAAGTCCATCGTCGGCGACCGCCGCAAAGATCTGGTCAACGGCATCCGCACTGCGCTGGGCCGCGCAGACATTCTTGTTCTCGTGGGCGGCCTCGGCCCCACGGAAGATGACCTGACGCGCGAAGCCGTTGCCGAAGCGCTCTCCCTTACCCTGCGCCGCGAGCCTGCCCAGGTTGCCGCTCTGCACACGCGCGCCGCCACTTGGCGCATCAGCATGCCGGAAAACAATCTCAAACAGGCCGACGTGATCCAGGGCGCAGTCGTATTGCAAAATCCCAACGGCAGCGCGCCGGGCCAGTGGCTCGACACCATCTATGACGGCTTCCGCAAGCTCATCATGCTGGTTCCCGGGCCGCCCCACGAGTGCCACGCGCTCTTCGACACCGAATGCATTCCGCGCCTGCAGGCGGAGCTGCCCGTGCGCCACATTGCCACGCGTACGCTCAAGGCCGCGATGATCCCCGAGTCGCAGGCCGACAAGCTGCTCGCGCCCATCTACACCGAATACAAGGATGTCGAAACCACCATCCTCGCGCACAACGGCGACATCCAGCTCACGCTCATCTGTTCAAAGCCGGCGCAGGAAACCGCCGACGCTCGTGTCGAAGAGCTGGCCAATAAACTCGAAGAAGCGCTCGACGACTGGCTCTACTCTTCCGACGGCGAATCGCTCGAACAGATCGTGCTGTACTATCTCGGACTGCGCCAATCCACGCTCGCCACCGCGGAAAGCTGCACCGGAGGCCTAGTCGCCCAGCGCATCACGGCTGTCCCTGGAAGTTCGCGCTCGTTTCTTGGCGGAGCCGTCGTCTACTCCGATCCGCTCAAAACATCGTTTGCCAATGTTCCGCCAGAGCTGATCGCCAAGCACGGCGCGGTCTCGGCAGAAGTGGCCGCGGCCATGGCAGAAGGCATTCGCAAGCGCACCGGCGCCACGCTTGGCCTGGGCGTCACCGGCATTGCCGGGCCCACCGGCGGCACAGAATCCAAACCCGTGGGCATCGTCTACTTCGCCGTCTCCGATGCAAACAAGACCGATGGTTACAGCCGGACCTTCCGCGGCGATCGCGATCGCGTGCGGCAGTGGGCTTCTCAGCAGGCCCTCGATCTGGTTCGGCGAAGGCTGATGTAGTCGCCATCCCTTCCGGGCAGCAGAACCCGGAAAAAGCACGCAGCCGGTCCTCCAATTCCTGGCTTTGCAAAATTCCGCGAGCGGACGCAGCACATTTGCGTCATACTGACAGGGCTTTCCCCCTCTTCAAAGGAAATCACTGCTTCTCTTTACAGCAGGAGTTTTCGGCAGATGCGACGACTTGGGCTTAGTCTGGCGGCTTTCCTGCTTCTCGTATCCTCGGCAGGATTTTCGCAGGCTCCGCACGACGTCGCGATCGAGCCGCTGCTTCGGAATCCCGATCCCCGCCTGGTCGCCTTCGGTGCCTATGAAACGTTGCGCCGGCACGATGAAAACGGCATCACTTTGCTCGTCGGGATCGTTGAACACTGGACTCCCGATACGTGGAAAAACCAAGACGCATCCGATGCCCATGACGCCTTGACGGCTGTTCTCGATGCAGTCATTCAGATGAATGAGAATGTCTCGCCCGCTGCGATACGCGCCCTCGCGCCACGTTATCCCGACCAGGCGCTGATTCTCGCGGCGCGCCTTCCCAATGAGGACCGCGAGATGTTGTTTCGCGCGTGGTATCAGGGGGGCAAAGATGCGCAACGTTTCAAACCGGATGCCGCAAGGCGCGCTCGACTTCTCCTGGCCCGCGTTTCTGCAATGATGCTGGCTGCTGATCGCGCCGGCGGATTTGCCGCAGACATCCTTGCCGATTCTGAAGAGCGTCTCGCGGTGAGCGTAATCAATACAGAAGGGAATCCGGTACCCCATTGCCTCATGGACTGCGAAAATCAGCGTCCGTGTCGTACCGACATGGGATACCCGCCGAAGAGTGGGTGGCCGCCTTTCTACCAATATCAGATCGAAGAAAACTCGCCTTCTGCTGAGAGCGACCAGCCCCTGGTAGAGGCCGGCGATGAACACATCACCTACCGCCGCGAGAAAGCAGAGATGGAGCTGAGCCAGTGCTTCGTTCCACGCCCGCTCGACGCTGCAACCCGCCACCAGCTCCTTGCAGAGATGCTGGATGTTCCCGTCCAGGCCATTCCGTGGGGCGAACAGATGAATTTCACGGTCCCCTGGATTTATGAGGGGCAGTTCTTCCGCGAAATCTCAAAACAGATCGATGCGCAAGAGAAGAATCTTCGCGCCACTGTGCGTGCCTTCCATGCCAAGGGTCTGCTGACCGACTCGGAATTCGCAGCCACGCGTCCTCGTCTCGAGGTCATCGTCTTCGATGATCGAGTGTCTGGCTCAACGCCGAATCCAGCCATCCCCCAATACCCCGCTGCGGATTCGCGCACCTCTTACGAAATCAAGCGATAAAAATCTTCCGCCTGCGGCTCTGTCGAAATTGGGCGGTCCGATCCGCTCCGTCTGCCCTCACTTGCGCGGTTCGCCCAACCGTCCATAGCCCGGATGCACTCCGCGCGTGAGCCCCTGCTGGTCGGCGACCCGCTGCAATAGCTCGGCCAGTTGTTTGCGTTCTTCGCTGCTGAGCGCCGCGCTGAGCGCCTCGTTGTGTTCGGCGCTCACTTTGCCCAGTTCACGCAGTGTTTCCCTGCCCTTATCCGTGAGCTCGAGAGCGTTGGCGCGCCGGTCTTCCTGGTTGCCCTGCCGCGCCACCAGGCCCATCGTTTCCAGCTCATCCACCACGCCCACCAGCCGGCTGGCGTGCATGCCCAACGCCGTTGCAAGCTCGCGCTGGCTCATTCCCGAAGCATGGGCCAGCTTGCGCAAAATCCCCGCGTGCGCCGGGATCAGCTTCAACGGCGCCAGTCGCTCGGCATACGCCTTGGCGGCGTGCGCCCCAACCTGCGCCAAAAGAAATGCGATAAATGCCCCTTGCGGAGGCCGTTCGGAGGTCATTGGAAATATCATTGCATAGATTAATAGTTCATGCTATTAATCATTACATGGCGACATCATCCTCAACCCGACCCCAGATCACCCACCAGGGCCCGCCCCTGCTGCTGCCCGCTCTTACTTACACCGCGCTCGTCTTTGGCGGCGTTGGCACGCTGCGAGCTGTCTTTTCCATTCCCATGGAGGCCGATGCGCAGGTTTCGGCGTACATCACGGCACACTGCACCCAGATCCAGTGGGGTTCATTCTGCGAGTTCGGTTCGGCAATTCCCCTGGGCGTCTTTGTAGCAACGGCAGTGAGCCGCCTCCACTTTTTGCGCGTGAGAGCTGCGGGAGTGACCATTGCGCTTGTGGGCGGCATCGGCGCCATAGCCATGCTGCTGTTCTCCGCGCTGGCTGCATGGTCGTTGACGCGTCCCGGGATTGCAACGGCCGATAGCGCAGTCCGCATGCTCAAAGCCTTGAGCTTCGCCAGCGGGGGCCCCGGATTCGTCGTTCCGCTCGGCCTCTTCTTCGCGGGCATCTCTCTCACCGCGGGTCTTTACCGCTTCATCCCAAGATGGCTCATGATCCTGGGACTCGTGATCGCCGTGGCGTGCGAGCTCGCTTCCTTCACGCTGGTCTATTGGAATGCCGCATTCTTTATCCCCTTCGGCCGCTTCATCGGCATTGTGTGGATGATTGCAATCGCGCTCCTGCTCCCGCGCAAAATCAGCGCCGAACGCGCCGAACGCTAGAACTCAAACGGCAACCGCGCTCCATCCGGTCGAACACAAGAGGCTTGCAATGAACACCACTGCTCAATCCCTCATCCACGACGAGCCAGCGCCCAGCCGGATGCAGTGGATCTGGACGCCGTTTTTACTTCTCTGCCTCATCGCTGCAGCCGCGGCCCTCCGGCGCCTCGTTACTCTCCTCGCGCCCTCAACGTCTGGCCCATCCCTCACTGGCTCGCTCGATGCCGATTTTGCCGCGCGCAAAACCCTCACGTTGCTGCACATTGTTCCCGCGCTAGCATTCATTCTGCTTTTGCCCGGCTGGTTTGCTCGTAGCGTCCGTCGGCATTCCCGCGCCATCGCAATCCTCACGCGCATCCTGCTCGTACTGGGCGCTGTCATCGGGATCACTGCAATTCCCATGAGCTTTCACCCCGTCGGCGGCATCAACGAATCCTCCGCTTCGCTCCTCTACGATGCCTTGTTCCTGTTTTCACTGGCGCGCTCCGCGTGGTTCTTTCATCAAAGCCGCCTCCAGCTCCAACGCACATGGATGATGCGCGCCATCGCAGTCTTGCTGGGTATTGCTACTACGCGGCCGATCGTAGGCGTCTTCTTCGCCACGCGGACGATCACGCATCTGCAACCGCAACAGTTCTTCGGAACTGCTTTCTGGCTCGGCTTCACAGTCACCTACATCGCAGGCGAAGCCTATCTGCGATCGCGAGGAACAGTTCCGGTCACTTCGTGACTCTGCGCGCCCAGATATTCACGCTGAATTCGCGGTTCTGTAACTCCCGGCACTCTTCGCCGAGACCATAATTCCTCCCGTGCCTCCGGTCGATTCAACCCGGGCACACATCGATGTTGAGAGGAATTGCCCATGTCAAGAGAAGCAGCGCATCATCACACCCAGGCAGCGGAACACCACGAACACGCTGCGCGCCATCACCGCGAAGCCGCACGTCACCACAACGACGGCAACCATGAAGCGGCCGCTCACCATGCCCACCTGGCTCATGGCCATCATGTGCATGCTTCCGATCACGCCGAACATGCCGCCAAGCATCACATTGAGGCTCACAGCACGGCGCACGCGTAAACTCTCGCTTCAGCGCCATGTCCCCGAGAAAGGATTAAGGTCGCCGGCCGGCTGTCAGGGAACCCTGCGTCACCCGGGCCGCTCCGGCGGCTTCATTTTTTGAAAACACAGCCCGGGTTGACTTTGTCCGCCGAAGCGATTTGATCTACAATGTAGAGATAATGAAGGACCGGGACTACCTCGGAGAGTTCGAGCACATCGTGGTCCTGGCTTTGATTCGCCTCGAAGATCGCGCCTATGGCGTCACGGTGCGGCAGGAGATCGAGCGCCGCATCCGCCGCGAAGTCTCCATCGGCGCTGTCTATGCCACCCTTGACCGCCTGGAATTGAAGGGCTACGTTAAGTCCCATCGCGGCGACCCCACTCCCGAACGCGGCGGCCGCTCCAAGCGATTCTTTCGCGTCACCGGCAAAGGTGTCGCAGCAGTGAACCGGACACACAGTGCGCTCAGAAGCATGACCGAAGGTCTTGACCTCGGATGGAGTCGGGGATGACATCTCTTGACCGACCGCCCCGCGCAGCCGCATGGCTAATCCAACTCTTTGCACTCCCCGACAGGACAGACTCGATCCTCGGCGATCTGGCGGAAGAGTTCGACGGGCTCGCCGCTCGATCCGGAGTGAAGTCTGCACAGGGCTGGTATTGGCGCCAGACTTTGAAAACCCTTCCCCACGCCGCCGCCTCCGCGTTACGCGCGTCCCCCTGGTTGACCCTCGCCGCTGTGATCGGTGGGTTCTTCTTGCGCCGCCTGACAGGCCCTCTTCCGGAACTCGCCATCTTCGCATTCGCCGGCAAATACCGGCTCTACGATCATCACTTCATCATGTATCAATTCCTGGCTTCAACCGGAATCGACGTGGCACAGATCGGCATATTTCTGCTCGTTGGCTGCGCCGTTGCACTTGTAGCAAAGGGCACTGAAATGCCGGCCACCCTCCTTCTGGCCGCAATCCATGGCGCAATGGTGATCGTTGCCTTCGTTGTGATCGAGAGTGCCGGAATGGACCCACTTTTGTGGCGGCAGGGATGGTATCTCGCCGACATCCTCGCCATCGTCCTGGGGGGCGCAATCGTCCGTATGCGGCGACAAACCAGAACACGGCAGCCGTTGAATGCCTAGCAAGCCTGGAACCGTTCTCGCCTGCACCCCATCCTTCAATCCCCCGCAACTCCTGCAAATCGATGAACCGTTTGACTCCCCTGCGCAGACTCTGAAAAACTCCGGCAATGAGCTATAGCGGCCGCGTCGAATACGCCGACGCCCGAAAAATTCGCCACCGCAACAAAGGCTATTACCGGGTGCTGCATTGGCCCATCTGGATCTGGGTTTTCTTCCTGACTCCGGGATATCTCACTTTTTCGCTCTTTGCGCATGGCTTCAGCCTCATCAACACGGCATGGCTTTGCGTTGTTCTGCTGGGCACCGGCATTGCCGGCCTGTTTGGCCAGATGCCCGGCTGCGAGCCCGCACCGTACATCCTGCGCTTTGACGAAGACAAGCCCAATCCGCTCTACCGCAGGGTCTGCTATACCTTTGCGTGGAACGCCGTCATCAATTTCGCAACCATGAATTTTCTCGGGCTGCTGCTCGCTGCCATCACCGGCGTCTGGTACATGAAGCAGCTCTATCAATACGTCTACTTCCCTCTCTGCGCGCTCATCCTGCTTCTCGGCGCGTTCGGCAAGCTCCCACGTGTCGGCTTGTCCACCAAGGGCGAAGGCACCGAACGCCGCTACTTCTACGGTTCGGTATGGTCTGTCACTGTCGCGCAAACGCTTCTGCTGATCCTGTGGAAGGCAATGCCCGCCACGCGCACCGGCAGCCTGGCAAAGCTTATCGTCTACCTGGGCATATTAATGCTGATGGGCGCAGCGGCTTATAACGGCCTGCTTCCGCGCACACGCCCCATCCTGCCCGGCGAAATCATGACCGATTAGTTCCTGCGAACACACGAAATCGCGGCGGCAGGACACGTCCCGCCGCCGCAATTCCCGTGCAACTCGAAGTGTGCCGCCTTTATTTTGCCGCCGTCACCGGTGTGTAGCCGGAACTTGCCGCCTTCTTCATCGCGGCCATTCCTTCGTCTGCAGTCAGCAGCGGCGTCGTTCGGGTATTCGTCACCGCTCCGCCGGCGCTCACTGAAACCGCAATTGCCGCGGCGCTCACATTGTTCGGCATTTCAAACACGCACACAATATCGTGCTCGCCGAAGGCAAGCCAAAGACCGATCAGCTTGCCGCCAAGCTTTTCAATCGACTTCCGCACCACGTCGGTGCGGTCCTGCGGTTTCTTCATTAATGCATTCAGGGCCTCCACGGTATACGAGGCCTGCAACAGATAGCTGGGCATAAAATCCCACCTTTCAGGGAATTTGGAATTGGGTCCTTTGGGAGAGGCGACCAATATACTCCCGCATCCGATGGCTTGGCGCTGTGATTCTTTTTGTCAGCCGCGCCTGGATCCAGCCACGGCTTCAGCCTCGGCACTGACCCAAGTGCGCAGCTCCGTCGGCTCCAGCACCTGGACACGCGTTCCGAGTCCCAGCACCACAAACCGCGCGTGATTCTCGGCATCGAACTCCGCACGCACCAGTACCCGGTCGGCCTGCAGAGCATGTTTGCCCGAACCTTCCACCGGACGCGCGACGCACAGCGATCGCAGATGCCGCACCACCTCCTGCGCAACCGACAAGAGCGCCGGATAGCGCCGCGTACTCTGTTCCAGTTCTTTCGTGGACTTCTTCCAATGCGCTGCCAGGTCAAATCCCTTGGGCCGTTCGAAACCCAGGGCCAGCACCGTGACTGCTTCCATGCGGGATACTCGATACGTTCGCATTCCGTTGGCCGAGCGTGCCACAAGATACCAACTCAGCCCCTTGGCCACCAGTCCCAGCGGATCGACCGTCCTGGGCGCCCGCTCTCCATCGGCACGTGTGTAGTCGAAGCTCAGCTTGCGTTCCCGCGCCACCGCATCCTGCACCACTCCCAGCATGGAAAGGTCTTCGCCCGAGTCATACCAACCCGACGGGTCCACGTGCAGGCGTTCGCGCATCGCCGCAGCCTGTGCTCGCATCGGTCCCGGCAACGACGCCATCAATTTGTTCAGCGCGCTCTCCGCCGCGGCCGCCAATCGGGGATGCCCCACTACGCGCGGCTGCGCCATCAGCAATGCCCGCAGTTCCGCTTCGTCCAAACCCGGAACCTGTGTGCGCCATCCTTTTTCGAGTTCCCAGCCGCCCTGCTGCCCGCGCAACGCCACCACCGGCACCCGCGCAGCGCTCAGCGCCTCCAGGTCGCGATGAATTGTCCGCTGCGACACCTCCAGTTGCTCGGCCAGTTCGCGCTCCGTTGCGCGCCCCTTGGCTTGTAACAGCAGCAATACCGAAAGCAGCCGGTCCGATTTCACCCGTTCAACCTCTTTTCATCAACTTTTTTAGTTTCTCAAATCATATATGACATTCCTTGTCATATTTGAACCGTCATCATGAATTTGTTGAAACGAGGTCAAGACAATGCGCCAGCAATTCGTTCATCTATTCGTTTTCGACTCCATGGCCGACTGGGAACCCGCCCTCGCCATCGCCGCCATCAATAATCCCCAGTTTCAGCAGACTCCCGGACGCTTCCGCGTCCTCACCGTCGGCCAGACCATGCGACCGGTCACCACCATGGGCGGCCTTCGCATTCTGCCCGACATCACGCTCGCCGAGCTTTCGCCCGTCGCCAGCACCATGCTCATTCTGCCTGGCGGCGAAACCTGGGAATCCGGCGCGAATCTCCCCGCTGTCAAAGCCGCCCGTTCCTTTATCGCTACAGGTGTTCCCGTCGCAGCAATCTGTGCAGCCTCACTTGCTCTTGCACGCGCTGGTCTGCTCGATAACCGCCGCCACACCGGCAACGACCGCGAATCCTTCATTGCCTGCGGTTACCGTGGCCGCACCTTCTTTACCGACGCGCCTGCCGTCACCGACAAAAACGTCATCACCGCCGGCGGCATCGCGCCTGTCGACTTTGCGCGCGAAATTATTCGTGCCCTGCGCCTTTACAACGACGCGGCTCTCGAAGCCTGGTACGCCCTCTTCAAACACGGCGATACCGCCCGCTATTACGACCTGGTTCGCAGCGCCGCCTGACGTGCGCGCCGCATTCCAGCGCAAATAACTCCGAGGAGATTCTGTTATGCAGATGAAGACTTTTTTTCTCGCCCAGCTCGACCGCGAAGCCGCACTCACCCGCAAGGCAATCGAGCGCGTTCCCGAAGGCCGCAACGATTTCAAGCCGCACGACCGCTCCATGGAACTCGGCTATCTCGCAGCCCTTGTCGCGGGCATGCCCGGATGGATTGCCTTCATGATCGACCGCGACGAACTCAACCTCGACGATCCCAGTGCTGCCGGCTTTCGCACCCGGCCGCTCGCCACCAGGGCAGAACTGCTCGCCAGCCTCGATGCGGGCCTGGTCAGTTCGCGGCGCGCCTTGCAGTCCACCACCGACGAGCACCTGCTCACCGATTGGGCTTTCAAGATGGGCGGCAAAACCCTGCAGCAGCATCCGCGCCACATCATGATCGCCGACGCCGTCTTCAGCCACCTTGCGCATCATCGCGGCCAGCTCAGCGTCTATCTGCGCCTCGCCGACTCCAAGGTGCCCGCGCTCTACGGCCCCTCCGCCGACGAGTACTTTTAGCGCCGAAGACGAGCCGGTCAGCCAATTCAAGCGACCTCAACAAGAGCGTGCCGCGGTGATGCCCTCATCGCCGTTCCCTGCTACACTCGTTTTCGAGATGCTCCTCGCCAGCTTATTGATCGCGGTCCTGGCCTATTTGCTCGGTTCCATCCCCACGGGCTATTTGCTGATGAGGTTTTTCCGCAAGCAGGACATCCGCACCATCGGCAGCGGCAACATTGGCGCCACCAACGTTCTCCGTTCGGGGTCCAAAGGCCTCGGCGCCGTTACGTTCCTCCTCGACATGTTCAAGGGCTGCGCCGCGGTGTGGCTCGGCTCGATGTTCTGGTTCGTGATTTCGCTCTCCACCGCACCGGGTTCCGGCCTGCCCTTGCGCGACCTTCAGGCCATCGCCGCGGTCTCCGCCGTCATCGGACACATGTTCCCGGTCTGGCTTCGTTTCAAAGGCGGCAAAGGGGTAGCCACGGGATTCGGCGTATTTCTGGTGGCCGCGCCGCTCGCCGCGCTCGCTGCCATCACGGTTTTTGCCATTGTTCTGGGATTGTCGCGCTACGTGTCGCTCGCTTCGATCCTTGGCTCCGCCAGTTTTCCGCTCTTCGCTTTTTTTCTGGTCGCCGGCGATAAGCCTCCGCTCTTTATTGCCGCCCAGTTCATTGTCGCCTTCCTCATCATTGCCAAGCACCACCAGAATATTCGCCGTCTGCTTGCCGGCACTGAAAGCCGCTTTGGCTCCTCGCACGATCGCCAGGGAACAACCGCATGAGCCGGATCGCGATCCTTGGCGCAGGCGCCTGGGGAACCGCCCTTGCGCTCTCTTTGCACCGCCGCGGCGGCCACCAGATCACGCTCTGGTCGCACAGCACAGACGAAGCCCTGCAAATTGATGCAGCACGCGAAAACGTGCTCTTTCTTCCCGGCTTTCCGCTGCCCCCTGAGATTGCCGTCACCACTGAAACCGAACCGATCCGCGAAGCCGACATCCTCGTCTCCGTGATCCCGTCGGAGTTTCTGCGCCCCACGCTCGCACGCCTTCACCGCTACATGCACAATGGCCAGTTCATCGTCAGCGCGACCAAGGGGGTGGAAGACCGCACCTTTCTGCGCATGACCAAGGTGATCTCTCAGGTACTCGAGCCGGCCGGCCTGCTCCTCTCCATCGGAGCGCTCTCCGGCCCAAGTTTCGCGCTTGAAGTTGCACAGGCACAGCCCACTGCGGTCACCATCGCCTTCAGCGATCCGCAAATCGCCTCTCTGGTGCAGCAGGAATTCTCGTCGGAGACCCTCCGCCTTTACACTTCGACCGACGTCATTGGCGTCGAGCTCGGCGGAGCGCTCAAAAACGTGATTGCGATTGCTGCCGGAGTGGCCGCAGGCTCAGGTCTTGCTTACAATTCCGCCGCCGCCCTCATGACGCGCGGCATTGCCGAGATCACGCGCCTCGCCGTGGCCTGCGGAGGGAAGCGCGAAACCCTCGCCGGACTTTCCGGCGTCGGCGACCTGGTGCTCACCTGTACCGGGTCGCTCTCGCGCAATCGCACGGTCGGCCAGGCCCTCGGACAGGGGCAGAAACTTCCCGAAATCCTTGAAGGTCTCGGCGGCAAAGTTGCAGAAGGCGTTCGTACCACGCGGGCCGCTCTGGGACTTGCCCGGAAATACGGCATCGAGATGCCCATCACTGAGCAGATGGAGCTCATCCTCGACGAAGGCAAGGACCCGCGCGAAGCCATTCGCGACCTGATGCTCCGCCCTGGAAAGCGCGAACTCTAAAGAACCTGAATTGCGAGCACTCGAAAAGGGATCGTGCCAACCACGACCTTCGGGAACAGCCGCCGGCCGACTGGCAGAGATCTCAACCAAATCCAACAGAGAATGCACCTGCCCAACTTCGCTCAGGAACTTGACCTAGCGGGCTGCCGTCCCGGACACACGTTCGGTGAGGCGGTCCTGGACCTCCATTAAGCTGCCAGCGGCCCTCCGAAACTCTTGATCTCGTGGCGGCGCTTCCCTGGGTTAACTGCCTTTGGAACGGGAATTTGTGGGAGAGGACCCGTGCTCCTCAGTGGGTAGGTCAGGCCCAAATCGCTCGATCTTCTCGGCGATCGCAAGGCTGATGAACTGGTTGAGGGATATACCTTCCCTCTGGGCCAGTTGATCCGCGAGCATTCGCGTGGTTCTCGGCAGACGTAGGGGAAATGCATTCTGCCGTTTGCGCTTTTCCATCGCACACCGGCTCTCTCATACATCGATTTAGACGCGCCAAATCGATGAATCAACGTACCACCAGATTCAGTTTCTGGATATTATCTTTTTGATCAATAGCCGGATTCTCAGTTTTCCCCTCTTCGGAATCGCCGTCCAGAATTCACCCAACTTTGCTCAACAACTCCTGTGGTACCCTTACCGGACCCCGCCGTCGCCCAGGAGTCTCGAACGCATGCCAAACCGCCGCGTCCCCGTCTGGCTCATGGGTCTAACCAATCTCACGTACGGTTTGTATGGGGGCGTCGTCGCCTTCGCTGTTCCTCAGGTTCTAAGCAATCGCCATGTCGCCGAATCGGCCATCGCGGGCATCACAGCCGTCGGATTCTCTCCCGGCTTCTGGGCCTTCCTTTTCAGTCCCGTCCTCGACGTCCGTTTCAGCCGCCGCTGGTATGCGGTTCTACTCGCAATCATCGCCGCCTTGACCCTGGTCGTTGCGTTTCTGAGCCTCGACCGTCTCCTGATTCTTGAAGTCGCGCTCACCCTCGGTTTCTTTTCGGCGTACCTTTACCAAAGCGCCATCGGCGGATGGCTCTCCACCGTTACGACCGCCGAAGAAGAAAACACCGTCAGTGTCTGGATCACCATCGCCAACGTCGGCGGGTTCGGCGTCATGGCCATTGGCTGCAATCAGTTAGTCAGCCATCTACCACCGCTTGCGGTCGCACTCGTTCTCGGCACCTCCATCCTGGTTCCGATCCTCCCATTTCCTTTTATGCAGGCGCCCGGGCCCGACCGTCGCCTTGCCAGCGAATCCTTCCCCCAGTTCTTCGGCGATCTCATCTCGCTGGTCAAACGCCGTCAAGTGCGCATCGCCATCGTCCTGTTCATTGCGCCTGCCGGAACCTTCTCGCTCACCAACTTTCTCGGCGCCCGCGGCAGCGATTTCCACTCCTCTCTCGGCTTCGTCGGTCTGGTCGGTGGCGTGGGTGTCGCGGTCGGCGGAATCGTCGGATGCTTCATCTTTCCGCCGCTCAGCCGCCTCATGCAACTGCGCCCGCTTTACCTTGCCATCGGCATCATCGGCGCATGCTTCACGCTCGGCCTCATCCTGCTTCCGCGCACACCCGCGTCCTTTGCCGTCGCTCTCATCACTGAGAACCTCTTTCAGTCGCTCGCCATCACCTGCAGCATGGCCATCATCTTTGAAACCATCGGTCGCAAGAACCCACTGGCCTCCACTACTTTTTGCTTCATCGGCTCGGCTTACGGGCTCCCCATCTCGTACATGGTGTATGTCGACGCTTACGGATTCAAGCTCGGCGGCATTTCGGGCAGTTTCGCCATCGACGCCCTGGCAAGCATCGTCACAAGCCTGCTTCTCGGCGCCATGCTGCTTTGGCTCGCGCGCAATCCCCGGAGCGGCGCTCTGCCCCCGAGGCACGCGCTCACCCGCGAGCACTGAGCTCCCGCCGTTGAAGCTCGCGACACGGAAGGCAATCTCTTCAGCTTTCATCGCACCGCAGCCATCACGATGCAATCTACAAATCAAATCGCCGCAACAGCCCAGCAGTTCGGACAGGAAGATGACATCACCGTGCTGACACTCGCCTTCAGTCGAGTGGACCATGGGCACGAGTCGATCAGCGCTTCCGGCTTCGAAGCAATGCCCGCACCGCTCTGATCGTGGGATGTTCGCGCATCATTTCTGCGAGCATGGCCGTTTCCTGCTCACGATCGCAACTGACCACCGCGAGAACGCGGCCGCCCTTCACATAAAAAGCAAGAAACTTCAGCTTCTTTACATCTCCCTGATAGACAATCTCGTCCCAATCGGTGGCATGGCCCAGGTATTTGATCTCCTTGCCGAATTGAAGCGTCCAGAAGAACGGCACGCCGTGGAATCCGCGCCTGCTTCCCAACATCTGGCGGCCAGCCCTCATGCCGTGCTGCTGCGCCAGCCTCCAGTGCTCAATGCGCGTACCGCTAACTGTCGCAATATCCCCCGCAACCCAGACCCGCGGCGCGGCTCGCAGGGATTCGTCAACTTGAATACCTCCGTCCTCTGCCATCGGTAAATCGTGTTCAAAATGAAGATTCGGCTTGATTCCCACGCCCATCAAGATGCAATCTGCAGGAAAGCTGTGCTTTTTCCCATCCTTCGCCGCCGTCACCTTCTTTGCAGCCGACGAAATCACCGTCGCTCCCAACAGAAATTTCACGCCCCTTCTTTTGTGGAGCGCCAGAATCGAGTGCGCAACCCGCTCGCCAAATTGCTTCGCAAAAGGAAGCTCCTCTTCACCAACGACTGTCACCTTCGCGCCTCGCTCCAAGAGTGCCGACGCGGCCTCCATGCCGATAAAGCTGGTTCCGATGACCACCACCCGGCTGCCCTTTTTTGCTACCCTCAAAACCTTCCGCACATCCTCTGAGTGCCGAATCGTCAAGGCATCTTCGGCTCCTGGAATATCCAATCGCTGCGGGATTCCTCCCGTCGCCACCAACGCAGCATCAAATTGGAGGACCTTGCCATTGTCCAAACAGACCTGCCTCCGCTTGGAGCTAATTGCAAGAATGGACCGCTGAATCCGCTCAACGCCAAGCTTCCACGAAGATCCGAGACGCGCCTTCGCAACAGGAACCTCGCCGGAGAGTGCTTGCTTCGTGAGCTGGGTTCGATCCAGCGGCTCATCCACTACCGGATCGATCACGACGATCTTTCCTTTGAAGCCTTCCTGCCGCAGAGTCGTTGCTGCCATGGCGCTGGCCGCTCCTCCACCCACCAGAACGAAAGCCCGATTGTCGCGATGCGCGGGTGTCTTCACTTTTCGCGAATCTGCTGCAGGCCTTCCCGATAACTCGACAAAAACGCCCGTGCGATCCTTGCGGACCGGGTAGGTCTTCAGGCCTTCCATCGCAGGCGGCTCTGCGAGCTCTCCCGAAGGCAGTTCAAATGTTCCCGTGTGCCAGGGACAGACCAGCCGTCCATGACATATCGCTCCCTCTTCGAGCGGCGCTCCTGCGTGCGGGCACTTGGGCTGCGTCGCGATCAGCCGTCCGCCGTGGTGGATAAACAAAATTTCGGTCTGGTTGACAGAGATGGTCTTCTTGTCTCCATCCTTCAGCTTTGCCGCTCCCGGAACACAAATCTCCGCCATCCATCCTCTTTCCACATTGGCTCCGCCACAGGCACTACGCCTGTCGATGGGACCTGAGATCCATGCCCATCCCACGGATCAACTTCCTTCGTCTGTCTGATTCTGCAAATAGTTGATGGCGTTGCCTCGCCGTCCCTCGCGATTCGTGCATCTATCCATTCAGAACGTTTCGGTTACGCAGGACTGCACGTTGCTTCCTTGCGTTCCTGCAAGAAGGAGAGCTTATGCTTTGGGCGGTTTTTGTAATCATTCTGATCCTGTGGCTTCTCGGATTCAGCCTTCACATTGCCGGCAGCTTGATTCACCTGCTGCTGGTCGTCGCGCTCATCGTTCTGGTCATCAACCTGGTCACTGGACGACGCGCCGTTTGAATTGCCTTTCCCCTCTCCCAGAACAGTGCACAATTCCCCGCTTGAAGGAACCTGTGCGGACCTGAAGGATTTCCCTCCTCAGGCCCGCACATCTTCAGGTAAATTCCACTCGAACCAGCGCCCGCCAGGATGCTGGAGTGTGTGCGGCAGCGGCGCGAGATTTGCCTTTCGCAGGCATGGCGATCTCCCTCTCGACGCGAGGCACAGCGCCGGACGTTTCCCGAGCTATGATGGGGCATGTTTCCCGGCTCGCCTTGAATCCCCAGGCGAAACCCAGAGGTGAAACGATGCCAGCTGCCACCCTCTCGAAAAAACAACGCGACGAGTTGCTCGAAACTCTGAAGAACCGCTTCGAGAAAAATATGAGTCGCCACAAAGCCCTTGCATGGGCAGACGTGAGTGCAAGGCTTCTGCTGAATGACCGGGCCCTCTGGTCCTTGCACGAGATGGAACGAACGGGCGTCGAACCGGACGTGATCGGAAAAGAGAAGGCAACCGGCGCATTCATCTTCTGCGACTGTTCGCCCGAAAGCCCCGATGGGCGCCGAAATACCTGCTACGACCGGGCCGGCCTTCAGAAAAGGCAAAAGGAAGGTTTAAGTCCCGTTGGCAATGTCCTGGATATGTCTGCTGCCATGGGCATCGAGCCGCTCAACGAAGAAGACTACCGCGATCTGCAGAAGCTGGGCAGCTTCGACCTCAAGAGCCAGAGCTGGTTGAAAACCCCCGACGAGATCACCAAGTTAGGTGGCGCTATCTTCGCCGACCGCCGCTTCGGCCGCGTCTTTGTCTATCACAACACGGCCCCCTGCTTTTATCGCGCCAGAGGATTCCGCGGTTCGCTGAAAGTCTAAGCCAGCCGGTCGCCGGTCTCACGCCCATCCACGAGACCACAAACAAAAAGGCCAGAAAGCGATGCTTCCTGGCCTTGGCCCATCCTGCAATGAATTATGTAGTTCCCCATGGAACCAACCGCGCCTCAGACAAATTGCTCGCGATGAACGAGAAGATGTCGTTCAGGCTTGTGTCCGTTCCAGACTGTCCGGCACACGAGTTATCGTTGCTGCCGCCATTGCCGCCCGCTACGTAATCGGAATAGAAGGTTGACGTAGAGGACGCCATGGCCTTCATTGTGCCGCACGGTGTCAGGTTCGACGGATTGGTGTTCTTGTACGTTGTTGTCTTCGCGTTCTTGCCCGAACCGGTCGTCACACTGAGCGAATAGTTGCTTTGGTCCGTGTCACAACCCGACGATTGCGTGCCGTACGCCACGGTGTACACCGTCGTTCCCGCTGTTGTCGCAGCGCTGGCCGCGGACACCGCCTGCTGGCACTCGTTGAACAGTCCGGGATACGTCGAGCTGTAATTGCCATTCGGCATATCGCTCGCACCCGCTTCCGCATCGCCGTCGCTCAGGATGATCATCACGTTTTGCGTTTGCTGACCCGCGCTTGCCCTTAGCGTCTGCTGTGCCACCAGATCGGACTGCGCCTGGTTGATCACTTCTGCAAAGTAAGTTGAGACGCCACCCACCGCCTGCAATCCGGCGCAACTACCGCCTCCTGTTGCGTCGACCAGCAGTGCATTTGATTGTAGGTTTGTGTTGTTCGCCCCGGCATTCGACTGCGACGTGGGATCAGTCGACGCGTAATTGCTCGAAAATCCAACAATCTGGTAGACCGGAGAATTTGTATAGTACTGAATCGTCGCGCCGCTCTTACCGGGAGATTGCATCGTCACTCGCTTTGCATTTGGACTTCCGCAGCTGGCATCTCCTGTGGCATCCGTCGTGTTGATCACTCCAGGAAAGGTGTAGACGGCAACCTCATCAATCGGGTTCTTCACATTGGTGGTTCCGCTCACAACCGATCCGCACGAACCACCCGAAGAGCATGGCGACAAATCCCCCAGCAGCGTCAACGCGCCTTCCAGTGCGCAGGAAACACGCGTGCCGCTGCAGTTCGAGGTCCTGCCGTCTGTAGAATTCATCGACGCCGTCGTGTCAATGACGAGTGCGACATTGTAGGGATTTCGCGGCGAACCGCGCATGGCTGCCATCGACGCCGCAGTCAGATTCAGCTTGGGAATGCCCACCATCGCACCAAACCATGTCGGCAGCGCTTCCGTCTCCACCACTTTCACCGTGTTTCCGCTCACAGCTCCACCCGTCGTGGTGATCGTGGAACAAGGAAGGCCCGCTGAAGACAGCGTCGTGGAGCAATAAACCGAAGGATACCCGCTCGCCATTTGAGCGCTGGGAATCAAGCTGCTGTTCGCATTCAGGCCCGTGGTGCTGCAGTTTCCTCCGCCCGTCTGCCCGCCAAATTTGCATGCTTGCGAGACGATTGTGGATTGCACCGGGGCAATCGATGCTCCCATCGATTGAGCTCCGGCCATCGCAGCCGCATCCGCCGAAGCTTGCAGCAACCGTTGCGCCACCACCCCGCGGCCCACGTCCACCACCAGTGCGCCCAGTCCACCGAGCAGGAAAGCAAACAGAAACACCGCCCAGGGCAGAATCTGACCGCTTTCTTCCTTTAAAAGCCGGCGCAAACATCCGGCAACCTTCACATTCATAAGGACCTCCGACAACTCTTCATTCGCTGGATTCCCGACCACATTCTTTGGGTATTCGCACCGGTGCGCGATTCTGGCCAAACGTGGTGGGCTTTCCTGGGGACACAATGATGCTATCGAAAGATAGCAAAGATAGGTGAAAAGATAGCCATAACTTTGGTCACTGGCTTGCTCACACCTTCGTGGGATGCGGTTCGAAACCCGTGCGCGGAATGAGGCCTCGCGGTTCTGCAGGCCCCGACTCCGTCACCCGGTCCACAATCCCCCTTCCCCTTGTGCTTCTACACCTACTGGAGTACGGTTCTTGTGTAGAAGCCGGAGGGGAACACCGACATGACGGAAGAACGGATTGAGCTGCCCCAGGGCACGCTGGACCTGCTGATTCTGCGGTCGCTGGCATTGGAGTCGCTGCACGGCTGGGCCATCTCCGAGCGGCTCCAGCAAATTTCTGACGACGCTCTGCAGATCCCGCAAGGCTCGCTCTATCCGGCTCTGCACCGGCTCGAACGCCAAGGGTGGATCAGGGCGCATTGGGCGATCAGCGAAAACAATCGCCGGGCAAAGTACTACGAACTCAGCCGCAGCGGCCGCAAACAACTTGAAACAGAAACCGTCGCATGGCGCAAGTTGATTGCGACCGTGAATCTTGTCCTCGACAAAGCATGAGGTGAAACGATGCTGAGCGATCTAAGTCACAGGTTGCGCGCACTCTTCCGCGGCAACGCAGTAGACGCCGAAATGGACGAAGAATTGGCCGATCACCTCGACCGCGAGGCAGAGAAATATCGCAGCCGGGGATTCTCAAGCGACGAGGCGATGCGGCGTGCGCGAATGTCCTTGCGTGGCGTCGAGCAAGCCCGCCAACAGTGCCGCGAGTCTCGTGGCACCGTGGCTCTGGAGATTCTCGGTCAGGACGTGCGCTATGGCTTGCGTATGCTCAGGAAAACTCCGGGCGTCACCTTTCTGATCCTGTTGTCGCTTGCCATTGGTATTGGCGCGAACACGGCAATCTTCAGCGTCACCAATACATTGCTGCTCAAGCCGCTTCCCTATCCAGATCCTGACCGTTTAGCGCTCCTCTGGCTTCGTTCGCCGGGCATCGGAATACCGCAGGACTGGCCGTCGCCTGGCCAGTACTACGATATCCGGACCAAAAATCACGTCTTCGATCAAACTGCGATTCTTATCGACGACAGCTACGCCCTGGGCGGAATGTCGAAAGCGATGAAGGTTGACGCCGTCAAAGCCTCATCAGGCTTCCTGCCTATGCTCGGCGCGAAGCCCCTCCTTGGCCGCATCTTTTTGCCCGCAGAAGATCGTCACGGAAACGGCGACAACGTTGTGCTGACGTACGGTTTCTGGAAAGAGATGTTCGGCGGCGACCCGGGAATTCTGGGACGCAGCCTGCAGCTGAATGCCAAGGCGTACACGATTGTCGGCGTCTTAAGTCAGGACTTCCGCCTGAACCGCGAAGCCATCCCGACCATTGGCGGCATCGAGTCGCCGCAAGTCTTTCTCTCCCTGCCCATGGACTCTACAGAGGAAACCAACTACGGGCCGGAGGACTTCAATATCCTCGCTCGGCTCAAACCGGGAGTTACGCCGCAGGAAGCTCAGGCCGACACCGATCGCATCGCAACGCAGCTGCGCATCGAAAAGCATCGCGATCCATCGTTCACCATCAGCGTTGTCCCGCTCATGGATCAGGTAGTGGGCAATGTCCGTGGATCCCTTTTCGTCTTGTTTGGCGCCGTTGGCTTCGTGCTCCTCATTGCCTGCACCAACGTGGCCAATTTGCTCCTCTCTCGCGCGTCTTCTCGAAAAAAGGAAATCGCAGTTCGTTCAGCGCTGGGCGCAGGTCGCCGCCGTGTTGTGCGCCAACTCCTCACCGAAAGCCTCATGCTCAGTTTCCTGGGCGGTGCCGCGGGCGTGGCCATCGCACAGGTTTGCCTCGAGGCAATTCGCCTCATGCACCCCGGCAACATTCCGCGACTCGACGAACTGGGCATGGACTACCGCGTCCTGGCTTTTGCTTTCGCCATTTCTTTTCTCACCGGTGTTGCCTTTGGTCTGCTTCCAGCCTTGCGCGTTGCGAACGTCGATCTCAATACAACACTCAAAGCCGGCAGTCGCGGAGCGCGCAGCGGCGGACTCAGCGTGGGTCGCGACCGGCTGCGCGGCGTCCTGGTCATCGGTGAACTGGCGATTTCGATTCCGTTGCTCATTGGTGCGGGCCTCCTGGTCCGCAGTTTCCTGCGCATTCTCGAAATACCCCCAGGCTTCAATCCAGACCACGTTGCATCGTTGCAGATCTCCGCTGAAGGCATCCGGTATCAGGATCGCGCGCAGAGAGTGCAGTTCTACAACACGCTCGAACAGCGTGTACGAAACCTGCCTGGAGTAACAGCAGAAGGATTGGTATCTGCTCTACCCCTCACTCCGGCTGTAGGTTGGGGTGGCGTGAACGTGGAGGGATATACGCCGCCTCCGAATCAGCCGGAGATTCAAGTAGACAAACGAGCCTCCTCAGTCGACTACTTCCATGCCATGCAGATTCCGGTCGTGCAAGGCCGTACTTTTGCCCCGGACGATATGGAAAAACCGGCATCGGTGATTATCGATGAGAAAATGGCACATTTTTTCTGGCCGCATGGCGACGCTATCGGCAAGCATGTGCGGGGAAACGATAAGCAGCCCTGGTCAACGGTGATTGGCGTGGTTGGAGTGGTGAAAGAGTACGGCCTCGACGAAGACACGCGCATGGTGATGTACATGCCATACGTTTCGACAACCAACTATCTCGTAGCGCGGACGACCTCCGATCCCGGCGAGATGGGACAGACGATCGTCGCGCAGATTCACGCCATCGATCCCGAAATCCCCGTATACAACGTGGCTACCATGAACCACCGGCTGAGCGATTCCCTCGCACGGCAGCGCTTCTCCATGACCATGTTGGCCTCGTTCGCAGTCTTTGCCATGGTGCTCGCGGCTGTCGGCCTGTATGGAGTGATGGCCTATCTCGTCGAGCAAGGTACGGGGGAAATCGCCATTCGCATGGCCCTCGGCGCTCCACGAAGCGGCGTACTAGCACTGATCCTTCGCCAGGGAATGCTCCTCGCTTGTGTCGGAATTTTCCTGGGTCTGTCGGGCGCCATTCTTCTGACGCGGCTGATGGCGAGCCTTCTTTTTCACGTCAGCGCCTACGACGGCGTTACATTCTGTGGAGTGGCTTCTCTTCTGCTCTGCGTCGCGCTCGCCGCTTGCGTCTTTCCCGCGCGCAAGGCCATGCGCGTCGAACCCATGCAGGCTCTGCGGGTGGACTGAGACCGTTCGTTGACTGACTGAGTTCATTCTGACTTCCTTTGCAGTTAACAATCGAAGGGGTTCCGGCCAAGTGAGCGAAACGACTGTGCGCTACGAAGGATCTTTACGATGCAGCGCCGAGCACTCCGAGTCGGGCGTCATCGTCGTGACCAACGCGCCCAAAGATAACCATGGAACTGGCGCCAGCTTTTCACCCAGCGAGTTATTGTCGGTCTCCCTGGGAAGCTGCATCCTGAGCATCATGGGAATCATGGCTCAGTCCTTGAACATCGACATCACCGGCGCGACGGCAAAAGTCGAGAAAGAGATGGCAAACGCGCCTAGAAGAATCGCCAGGATCGCAGTCCATGTTCATGTACCGGGTACGTTGAACGAAGAACAGCGGCGAAGACTGGAAACCGCCGCCCACGCCTGCCCCGTTCACAACGTTCTCAATGTGGATGCGCCAATCTCCTTTAGTTGGGATATCGCGTGAAACAACGCGGGATCCGTGCCTTGATGCGTGCGCACATCGAGATGTCCCGAAGCGATGCCTTCGGTGCACTTGTTCAAGCGTGGAGCTGTTCGTAAACCGCAGGATGGCGCACACGCAAGGCGTACGCCCGAGTGCGTGGCTCTCATCGTCAGGGTCATACCACGGGGCCGGGAGCTCCCGATCGTTCGCCGGCGGTTGTCGCGCCGCTTCGGCCTAAGTCAGCGCTGACGCGAGATCACTGCTTACATCATTGAAGGCCGTATTGATTTCTGTGGCCAGTGCGCCCATGCCGGCAACTGCGCCAAACGCAATCAAGGCAACCACAAGCGCGTATTCCACAAGGTCCTGGCCTTGTTCACTTGCTGCGAGAGATTGCACAAACACAAGGCATTTCAACAGAAGATGATTCATTTCCGTTTCTCCTCTTTTTTCTTTTCTTGGATGGACTGGGGCCCGGGAAATGACAGGGGGAAAAAGGGAAGGTGCAGTGATCAGACCCCAATTGCCTGCGGGACGTCAACATATCTTCCGGGCGAACCTCAGTAACATTGAGTTTTAGTTACTTATGGCTGGCACCATCAGAGTTAGCGCTCTGCCGGCTTGGACGCACGACTGGCTTGTAAGAATGATGCCGGCCCAAATGCGGCTGGCGAGCGTTGGGCCTTCCCGATTCGATCCCTGCTCAGGATTAAGGCCAACGTCCGCAGCATTGGACACTCAGACGCGTCATCACAAAACAAGACCTCTATTGGAAGACCTCTCGTTTCGGACTCTGGCGCGAAATGCACCTTCTATTGGCCATCGCAATCGCGCCGCCCGGTGTGGAGGAGACGTACCGCTTATCTCCTCGAATCCCTTCGAGGCCTCGCACGCAAACTTCCTCGCAAGACGCCGGAAGGGCGGCAAGCACTCCAATGCCAACGAGAGCTGTAATCAGAAATTAACGGAGCCTGGAGCAAAGCGGAATTTACAATTGGCCGAAATTCAACCGAGGAGAAAACATGGCGACCACGTCGGGCCCCATCTTCCATTATGAAGTCGAAGACATAAAGGATGAACTTGGCGGTTTCATGGTCACAACCATCAAGTGCCATGGCAAACTCACCAGCGAAAATTCAGATGAGATCCGTAAGCTCGTACAGCCGCTGATTTTGCGCGGGGGCCAGATCGCGCTCGATTTCGCGGATCTTCAGTACCTCGACAGCTCCGGCCTCGGCGCGATTGTGGGCCTCAAAGTCTCTGCCATCAACCGGGGACTCTGCGTGCTGCATTTGCGCAATCTCACACCCCGGGTCAAGGAGCTGCTCCGCATCACAAATCTTCTGCAGTTGTTTTCTTCCTAGAGCGCGAGGCATCTTCAAGACAACCAGCTGGGGATGGGCGGCTGGTTGGCCCCCGGTCTCAATTGCGCGCACAGAATCGTCGACGGGATCAACGACCAGGTCGCGATGAAAGCCGGGTCTGAGCGAAATCAAAGCACCTAGTCTCCGCCTGCAATCGCGCCAATAATCAGGAACGGCTCGCGCCCTTCGGCGACTGCAGCGGGCAACCGCGCATCGGGCGACGCGAGCGACATGTCCTCTTCGCACGCGAAAAAGCGCAAAAACGGCCGCCGCGCCAGCGTGCCGTGCTCGCGAATCGTTCCCTGCAACATCGGATACCTCGATTCGAGCGCATCGAGCACCGAGCGAATCGTCACAGGGGCGGCCACGTCGAGAGTCACTTCGCCCTCGACGCCCGCCAAAGTTCGCAGGTGATACGGAATCTGTACCCTGATCATGCCAACGTCTGCACTTCAACGCTCAACACCGCCGGCAGATCGTGCACGATCGCGTTCCACGAGTCGCCGCCGTCCGCCGAGCAATACACCTGGCCACCGGTCGTTCCAAAGTAAACACCGCACTCATCCACCGTGTCCACGGCCATCGCATCGCGTAGCACGTTCACATAGCAGTCTTGCTGCGGCAGTCCTTTGGTCAATGGTTCCCACTCGTTGCCCCCGCTTCGGCTGCGAAATACCTGCAGTTTTCCGTCGATGGGAAAATGCAGCGAATCACTCTTAATGGGAACCACATAGAGAGTCTCCGGCTCATGCGCGTGCACGTCGATGCAAAAGCCGAAATCGGTCGGCAGATTCCCGCTGATCTTCGTCCACTTGTCACCGGCATCATCGCTGCGCATCACGTGCCAGTGCTTTTGCATGAAGAGAGTCGTTGGTCTCGACGGATGCATCGCGATGTGGTGCACGCAGTGGCCCACTTCGCCCGTTGGATTGGGCATGAAGTCCGAAACCAGCCCTTTATTGATCGGTTTCCACGATTTGCCGCCATCGTCCGTACGATACGCGCCGGCGGCCGAGATTGCAATGTACATGCGCTCAGAGTTTGAAGGGTCGAGGATGATCGTGTGCAGACACATGCCGCCTGCGCCCGGTTGCCAGTCAGGACCCGTACCATGTCCGCGCAAACCGGGAAGTTCCTGCCAGCTCTCCCCGCCGTCCGTCGAGCGGAAAATCGCGGCATCTTCCACCCCGGCATAGACCGTCTTCGCTTCGGTAAGTGAGGGCTCAATGTGCCAGACTCGTTTGAACTCCCAAGGATGCTGGGATCCGTCATACCATTGGTGCGTCGTCAGCGGCTTACCCGTTTCGGCGGACGAGTCATACACGAACTTGTTGCTCTTGTTCTGCGGCGGAAAGGCAGGTTTCGCATCTTCCGGATTCACTCCCGGCTGAAACCATGTCTTGCCGCCATCCGTCGATGCTTGCAGCAACTGCCCGAACCAACCGCTGGTCTGCGAGGCGTAGATGCGGTCGGGATCCACCGGCGAACCCTTCATGTGATAGATCTCCCAACCGGCAAAGTGCGGTCCGCTCACTTTCCAGTCCTTACGCTTGCCGTCCGACTCAAGAATGAACGCACCTTTGCGCGTCCCGACCAATACACGCACGCTGCTCATAACGAATTCGCTCCCTCTATCTCTTCGATCCGCTCAGAAAGGGGCGGAACAAGTTCAGATATTCTCTCCAACCAGGCCTTTACCTTCAAGGGCTACATGCTGCCCTCTGTTGGGATCAGATGCGGAGCGGTTGCGCGGGCACATCAAGCGGATTTCCAGTCAACGCGTTACCGCCTGCGTGCCCGTGACCTGCCGCGCATGCACAATCTCCGGCAAAGTCGGATCGGCCGAGGGCCACGCCTTCAAAAATGCCTGGTAGCCGGCAAGCGCAGCCGAAGAGTCACCAGACAATTCGCTCGCCCGCGCCAGGCCATAGAGGCCGAACCCCGAATTGGGCCGTTCCTCCAGCGCTTGCTGGTACGCCGCTTTGGCCCCTGCGTAATCCTTGGCGCGCAGCAAAGCTGAAGCCTCGTTTTCACCCACCGGCCGAATGTAAAACGGCGGTTCGTGATAGCCCATGTCTTTCTCCGCGGTAATCGCAGAGGCATACATCTTCTTCGCTTCCTGAAGTTTGCCCTGGCCCACAAGAATTCCCGCGCGCAGTTCAAGAGAAGCAACCGTCAGCGAGCTCATCAAAGGACCGGCCATCGCATCCGGCGCAATCGGCATTCCCTGCGCCCCCGCAGTCTGCGTCGCGGCGGCCGGACTCTTGCAGGAAGCAACGTTCGCCTTCTTCGCGTCATCGGCTTTCTTTTGCGCTTCGTCCTTTTCGTCGATCTCGCGCTTGGTCCGCCACAGGCCGGCATCCATGCGATCGCTTGCCGTAATCGCTGTCGAAAGATCGCCGTCGTCCAGACCTTTCATGCCTTTCGCGAATTCGGTAAGCTCCGCAGCAAGAAAACGCAGATTCGTTGTCTTCTCGCCATCCCCGAGACTCGCCTGGCTCAGCAGCGTCTGCACAGTGTCCCAATCTGCAACGCGCAAAGCCACTGGAAGCCTGCGGCTGATGCGGGATACCTGGTCGCGCGCTGACCATATATAGAGGGTTGCCGAAAGCTCACCCCGCGCGGCGCTCAAGTGATCGCTCAAAGTATTCGCTTCGGCCAGTTTGCCTTGCTCCATCAGATTGGCGATCGCATACATCATGTTGTGCACGTAGTTCCAGTCATCGTCGACGGCGACATGCTGTTCGCGCAGGTACGTCTCATCGGCTGTCGTCGAAGCGGCAAACCAGTGCTCGGCCTGCGCATAGTCACCCACGCGGTAATAGATGTGGCCGGGCATGTGCACCATGTGGCCCGAAGAGGGAGACAGGCTTGCCAGTTTTGCTGCGCTGCCAATTGCTCTCTCGGGATGATTGCTTGGCTCCATCGCATGAATCCAGTAGTGGTTCGCAGCAGAGTCGTCGGGAGCTTCTTTCAGCACGCTCTCGAGCAGGGCGATGCGTTCTTTTTGACCTGGTTTGGGCTCACCTTTGTCGTCATATCCGTCTCCGACTGCTTCGGCAAGAAAGATGCGCGCTTCGATGTCGTGCGGATATTTCTTCACGAGTTGCCGCAGAATGGAAACCGATGGGCTCGAATCGGTCCGTCCCGGCCGCAGGTCGGCCGCGCCGGCATCAATATAGAGCTTGTCCGAACTGCTGGCGTGCTTCTTCAAATGCTCAGCCTCGGCGATGGCCTGCTCTGCGTAGTGCTTCTCCGGTTCATCACCCCGCATGGCAAACGCCTGTGCTAGCCCCCAATAACACATCGCGCAATTGGAATCGACACGAATGGCTTGTTCAAATGCCTTCGCGGATTCGTAGTCCCAGAAGTCATGCAGCAGGCTCAGTCCCTGGTCAAACCATGCCTGCGCCTCGGGAGTGGCCCTGATGGTGATGTGGCTGTTGCCAATCCCGGTCATTTTGATGGGAGCTGGAAGTTTCTCCGGTGCCGCCACGGGCCGCATGTCGGCCATGTTCGCCATCCCCGCCATCGATTGCTGGGCCAGCGCGGATCGAGCGTCCACCGCAAGCAATGCCGCAATACCTGCGGCCGAAAAAACAAGCGCAAACGTGATTCGTGCAAGACGGCAAGGGAAGTGGAAGGGGCGCATGCTGGGAGTCTACCCGAGGCCGGGCTGGCCCAGCATCCGCAAAATGACAAAGATGGCCGGAACCGGTTGGTCCGCTGGCGGAGCGTCGCTGCTTTAGACTTAAGGCTGGATATGCCTGAATTCATCACACTTTTTGGCAATCAGGACGAGAAGCCTGAACCGGAGCCTGAGGAGAAACAGGGCTTCTTCGGCCGGATGCGCCAGGCGGTGACGCGCACCCGCGAATCGTTTTCGACGCGGATCAACGACATTGTCGCCCTCACGCGCGAGGTGGACGAATCCGCGCTTGAGGACCTGGAAACTGCGCTCCTCACCAGCGACATTGGCGTGCAGACTACGACCGAAATCCTGGATGCACTCCGCGACCGCGCGCGCCACCAGGCCATTTCTGGCGGGGCCGAGCTGCGCGATCTTCTCAAAGAGCAGATTCGCGGGATTTTGGAAGCGCCGCAGCAGGTTATTCCCGAACCGAGTGCTCCCCCCAAAGTGACCTTCCTGGTCGGCGTGAACGGGACAGGCAAAACAACGACAAGCGGCAAGCTTGCCGCCTGGCTGCGGAACCAGAACCGGACCGTTCTGCTTTGCGCAGCCGATACGTTTCGCGCCGCCGCTATCGAGCAGCTTGAGGTGTGGGCGAAGCGCTCGGGCGTTGAGATGATCAAGACGCGTCAAGGCGGAGATCCCGCCGCCGTGCTCTACGATGCGGCCAGTTCGGCGAAAGCGCGCGGCATCCAGGAAGTCCTCGTCGACACCGCCGGCCGGCTGCATACAAAGTCCGGTTTGATGGATGAGCTGGACAAAATGCGACGCACTGCAGCCAAGCTGATTCCCAATGCGCCCCACGAAGTGCTGCTGGTGATGGACGCAACCACAGGCCAAAACGGCTTGCAGCAGGCTCGGCAGTTCACGCAAGCGGCAGGCGTAACCGGAATCGTACTCACCAAGCTCGATGGCACCGCCAAGGGTGGAATTGCAGTTGCCATTGCGCGCGAACTCAATCTGCCGGTACGCTTTGTGGGCGTGGGCGAGAAGATGGAAGACCTGCTGGAGTTTTCGCCGCAGGCATTTGTAGACGCGCTTGTGGGGTAAGCAGCGGAATGACCGCATTGGAAGTTCTGGACAAAGACATCTATTGGATGAAGCGCGCGCTGGAACTGGCGCGGCGCGGCATCGGTGTCAGCTCGCCGAACCCCGCTGTCGGTTGCGTGATCCTTGATTGCGCGGGACAGGTGGTGGGCGAAGGTTGGCACGAGTACGACCTGCTGGATCATGCCGAAGTTGTTGCACTCAACGAAGCGAAACAACATGCCGGCGAACGGATTAAGGGTGGAACGGCCTACGTGACGCTCGAGCCGTGCAATCACACGGGACGCACCGGACCTTGCACGCAAGCGTTGATCGCGACTGGCCTAGGACGCGTTGTCGCAGCGACCATCGATCCCAATCCCAACGTTGCCGGTCATGGTCTCGAAGCACTGCGCGCGGCAGGCCTGCACACGGCCGTTGGCATTTGCGAGACGGAGGCGCGTCGCCTGAACGAAGGCTTTGCACGCTGGAGCCAGCATAAGCGTCCCTTCGTGCTCATGAAAGTGGCCATGACCCTGGATGGACGCATCGCGCCTCCGGCAGGCGTTCACGTCGCGCACTCACCCTACTGGATTACAAGTGAGGCGTCGCGCGCCGCGGTGCAGCCGCTGCGCTGGCAGGCCGATGCGGCCCTGACAGGCGTTGACACCGTGCTGGCCGACGACCCTTTGCTGACGGATCGCAGTGGATTGCGCCGACGCAGGCCTCTGCTGCGCGTGGTGCTCGACTCAGCTCTACGCATGCCCCTCGAATGCAAGATGGTGCAGTGCGCCCAGAATGACGTTGTTCTCTTTACGGTGTCAAAAGACGAAAGCCGGATCAACGAATTGCGGCGGCGTGGTGTCCGCGTAGAAGTGTTGCCGGCAGAAGCGGGACGCGTACCGCTCGGCAAAGTTCTCGACAAGCTTGGCGACGAAGGCATTCTCACCGTAATCACCGAGACGGGCACGCGGCTCAACACTGCGTTGCTGGCCGGTGGAATGGTGGATCGAGTGCATTTGTTTGTTGCGCCGCAAATCATGGGATCCGACGCCGTTCCGGCCTTTAAGAGCATGGGACAGTTTGTTCAAATGGCCGACGTGGAAGTTGAACGCTATGGAAAGGACTTGGGATTGAGCTCGTTGCTGCGCGATCCCTGGCCACCGCGCAACTAACAGTCGAGTGCGGCTCGCGGATATCTCCTTTCAAGGCCGTTTCCCGCTCATCGTATAATCCGGTTGTTCCGGAATCGCTGCTCCGTCGGTGCGCGGATCGGATGCGCCGAAATTCATACCCGTGGCACTGTCGTGCATGACGACCTGTCCTCGTCCCATCTGCGCGGTATAGCCTTCGTGCACATCGAGCACGTGCCCCATCTTTGTGAGCGCATCGATGCTGGCGGGCGTGACCCGCGATTCGATCACAATCTTGCAGCCAACCTGCTGGCGATCGGTAAAGCGCGGCTCTTCCATCGCTGCTTGAATGTTCATGTGGTAATCCGCCACATTGGAGACGAATTGCGCGTGTGCGAGCGGCTGATTGAGTCCGCCCATGATACCGAAGCCGATGTGCTGATCGCCTTTCTCCATGAAAGCGGGAATGATGGTGTGGAAGGGACGTTTGCGGCCGGCAAGCGCGTTGGCCGATTGCGGATCGAGCGAGAACAGTCCGCCTCGATTCTGCAAAGCGAAGCCCATTCCCTGCACCGTTACATTGGAGCCGAAGTTGTTGTAGTTGCTCTGAATGATGGAGAGAATATTGCCTTCACGGTCGACAACGGAAAAGTAGGTTGTGTCGCTTGTTCCAAGGGCCGCGGGTGCAACGGTGCAGTTGGCGTGTTCCGGGTCGATGAGGGCTGCGCGTTTGGCGGCGAGCTCTTTCGACAGAAGCTCGCTGACTGGAATCTTGCTGAAGCGCGGATCGCCCACGTAGTGCTTCACGTCGGCGTAAGCCAGCTTCATGGCTTCAATGCGCGTGTGCAGCTCAGCAGCGCTATGCGGACCGTCGGCCGCGGGCTGGGTCTGCTCCATAATGTTGAGCATTTCGAGGGCAGCGACGCCATCGCCGTTGGGTGGCAGTTCATAGACGGTCCAATCCCGATACGTCGTGTGGATCGGCTCGACCCACTCGGCAGAGTAGGATGCAAGGTCGTCGGCTGTCATGCTGCCACCCAGGTCTGCGGAAGTTTTCAGGATCGCTTTTGCGATTTCGCCCTTGTAGAACACTGCCTCACCGTGGTCGGCAACAAGCGTCAGCGCCCGGGCTACATCTGGATTGTGAAAGAGCTCGCCGGTTTCAGGTGCTTTGCCGCCGGGCAGGAAGACGTGCGTGCTCTCGGGATTTTTGAGGAGGCCGTCGCGGTCGCCGTCCCACCATGCGTGAATGATTTCGCCGACAGCAAAGCCGTTGCTTGCGTAAAAGATTGCGGGTTGGAAGAGGTCGCGCCACGGCAAGCGTCCCCACCGATCGTGCAGCTTGGTCCATCCGTCGACGACGCCGGGAACAGTGACGGAGTCAATGCCCTGCTGCGGCATGGACGGGATGCCCTTGGCCTTGAGGTGCTCGATGGTCAGTGCCTTCGGCGCCCAACCGCTCGCATTCAGCCCGTACAGCTTGCCTGTCTTTGCGTCCCAGTAGATGGCAAAGAGATCGCCGCCCAAGCCGTTGCTGTTGGGCTCCGTGACATTGAGGACCGCATTGGCAGCGATGGCCGCGTCAATGGCGGAGCCGCCTTGCTCGAGGACGCGCGCGCCTGCCTGCGAGGCAATGACCTCGCTGGTTGCGACAATGCCGTACTGGGTGGCGACGACGGAGCGGCCGTAGGAACGATCCTGCCCGCGAAGAGAGAAACGCGGTTGCAAAGACAAGGACGAGAGCGGCTTTACGGGGCGCAAGCATTCGTTTCCCTCTTTGTTGAAATCACTTCTTGTTGCGGAAAGGTTGCGATGGAAGCTCAACAGTAGCAGAGAATCCCGTTGGCTTAAACTGGGTTTATGTTTACCGGAATTATCGAACAGACGGGAACCCTTGTGAGCCTGGTGGATCGCGGCGGCGTGCGCCGCATTACCGTGGAAGCGCCAGGAATTGCATCGCGCCTGCGCGAAGGCGACTCGCTCGCCGTGAGCGGAGTTTGCCTGACGGCGCTCGACGTGGATCCGCAATACTTCCACGCAGACCTGGCCCAGGAAACTCTGGATCGGACGTCACTGGGCGCCTTGAAACCCGGGGCGGAGGTGAACCTGGAATTGCCGACAGCTGCGGGGAGCCCTTTGGGTGGCCACATAGTGCAAGGGCATGTGGACGGAACAGGCGTGTTGACGGCGCTGGAGTCTGTTCTTCCGGCATCAAGCCCGAACTTCAACCGCGAGTCCACGGACTGGACGCTGAAGGTTCGAGTGCCGGCGAACACACGGCAGTGGATGGTACACAAGGGATCCATTGCAATCGAGGGCATCAGTCTCACCATCGCTGCCATCGAAGACGACACCGTCTCCATTGCCATCCTTCCTCTTACCTATTGGCGAACCAATTTGCATACGCTGGCCCCGCTGGCTCCGGTGAACGTTGAAGCCGATGTGCTGGTCAAGCTGGCCTATCAAAATATGCAGTCCACGCAAAAGCCGGAGTTTGATCTGACGGAACCATGGCTGGTGGAGAACGGGTTCTAGGCACTGCATCGGGGCCGACGGGCTCCCTTTTACCCGCTTATCTGCTTGTTGGTTCCCCTCGACCACTGAAGGGAGTCCAGCACAGCCGCTATCCCACCCCGCATCCGCTGGCTTGCGAACTCCCGCCGTCGCCCTCCGCGCACATTTTCTTCCAACGCCCTCATTCCACAGCCGCGATTTCTCCAGGCGCATTGCAGTCTAATTCGAAGAACAGTTCACAATAGAAGGGAATGGTTTTTCACGCACGCACCGCGCTCGTCCGGCACACCCACCCCCCTCCCAACACCCGCCTGTGAAACTGTGAAGAGAGGCGCGACAGTCGCCCGCCTCATTCCTCCCGCAATGCCTCCACCGGCTGGATAGATGCGGCACGGTGCGCGGGGATAAAGGCCGAGATGAGTCCGATGCCGGCGAGCGCGACCGCAACCGCGGCGTAGGTCCAGGCATCGAGCGGTTGCACCTGGTACAAGAACCCTTTGATAAGGCGGCCGGTTGCGACCGCGAGGAGGATTCCGAGAACGAGGCCTGCTCCGATCAGGATTGAACCCTGGCGGAGAATCATCTGCGCCACACTCAACCGCGTGGCGCCGAGCGCCATCCGCACGCCGATCTCGCGACGGCGGTAGCTCACCAGTTGAGAAAGTACGCCGTGCAGGCCTGCGATGACCATGGCGATGGCAAGCCCCGCGAAGGAGCCGACGAGATAGAGCAGAAGGCGCTGGCTGAACGTGTTCTTATCCACGACGTCCTGCATGCTCTGGAAGTCGTCGAGCGCAAGACCGGGCGCATCTTTGCGAAAAGCTGCGCGCATTACGGTCTCCACCGGAATTGTTCCGCGCGTTTTGACCACGAAATTGACAACGGTTTTTAGAAGCGCCTGGTAGAAGAGCGAGGTGGTGGGAATCTGCTTTTCAGGAAGCAGGATGAGGGGCTGCGGCTCGGCGCCGGGTTTTGAATCGACCTGGTCACCAAGAACGCCGACGATGGTGAGCGGCTGCACCATTCCTGTGTCTTTGCCGCCGAGATCGATCTGTTTGCCCACCGGGTCCTGACCGCGAAAATATTTTTTGGCCAACGTTTGATTGACGACGGTGATGAAAGGCTGTCCCGCGGCATCGCTGTTTTCGATCATGCGGCCGCGCACGATGGGCGTGCCCATGGTGCGCGCGTAGTCTCCGCTGACAGCGGAGACATTGGCCGAGGGGGAGTTGCCCTGGACTTTGGGGCGGCCAACGATATCAAAGCTCGAACTGATGCCAATGCCGGAAAGCGGCGGCGACGTGACCATTGCCGCGCTTTCGACTCCAGGGAGCCGGCGCATGACGTCCAGCATGGGCTCATAGGTGAGCGCGGCAACAGATGTTGGCGCGTTGGTGGTGTCTTCAGAGACGGCCATCGAGGAGAAGCCGGCCGAGTCGGCAGGCATTGCGGAAAAAGTGGTGACATGCGCGACCTCGAAGCCGAGCCGCGCTTGATTCAGATTCCACAAAGTGTGAAAGAGCAAGCCGGTACCGACCAGGAGCAAAGTCGAAAGCGCAACCTCGCCGGCGACGAGAGAGCCGCTGAGTTTGCCGCTGACGTTGCGCGTGCCGGTGGAGCGGGATGCAGCAAGCAGCGCGGCCTGTGGGTTGGCGCGCGCCACGATGAGCGTAGGCAGCAGCGATGAGAGCACGGTAGTGACGATGGAAATGGCGGCAAGAACCAGGAGGATGGTCCAGTGAATTGAAATTGCGTCGGCACGGGGGATGGTTCCATCGGGAAGCTTCCTGATGGCGAGGATGGCGAGCTCGGCGAAGGCTACGCCGACGCAGCAACCGAGCAAGCTCAGGGTCATACCTTCTGAGAGAAGTTGCCGAACGAGGCGACCTCGACCGGCTCCCACGGCTGCTCTGACCGCGAACTCCTGCTGGCGCGTAAGGCAGCGGGCGATGAGCATATTGCTTACGTTGGCGCAGGCGATCAAAAGCACCAGCGCGAGCGCTGCAAAGAGAGCATAGAGGGTGGGACGCACAGGGCCGGTGAGGAGTTCCTGGTAAGAGCTTGCCTGAAAGGTGATTTTGCTTTCGTCACTCTTGCGAGGGATGTGGGCGGCGATGGCATCGAGCTCGTGTTGAGCCTGCTGGATGGTGACATTGGGCCGAAGTTTGGCAACGACCAGAAAGAAGTGGTAGCCGCGGTCACTCAGCATTTCGTGTGTAGGCTGCAAGGGCAGCCATACGGCCTGATCGATGCCTGTTCCTATCTGCTCAGGAAAGTGAAACGTCCGCGGCATAACGCCGACAATGGTGCGAGATTTGCCGCCGATTTTTACAGACTGTCCAACGATGGCAGGGTTGGCGTGAAAGGCCTTTCGCCATAATCCTTCCGATAGGATCGCGACGTCGGGGCCACCAGTGAGGCCCTCTGCAGCATTGAAGGTGCGGCCGAGCAGCGGTCGAGCGCCTAGCATGGAAAATACGTTCGTGGAGACACGCGGCGCTACGATGCTTTGCGAACCTTCTGGAGCTTCGAGGACACTGATATCGTCGGAATAACCCGCGGAATCCACCAGCAGGCGAGAATGATCCTGAATGTCGCGGAAATTCAGCCAGGATGTAGTACTGAATGCGGGCTTATCGGAATGCGGGCCAATGGAGATGAGGCTTGCGGAATCGGCATAGGGAAGCGGCCTCAAGAGGACGCTTTCGATTACGGTGAAGATGGCGGCATTGGCACCGACGCCAAGAGCCAGGGTGACGACGGCAAGTAAAGACATCCCCGGCATCTTGCGAAGCTGGCGCAGAGCAAAGCGCAGATCGTTGAGCAGTGCTTCCATGGTCCCCCCGAGGAAAGCGTCCACCTCAAGTTAGAATGCGACTTCGACTGCCACTACTAATGTAGGCGACAGGCAACAACTCTTCAAACGATTTTCAGCTTGTTGCCAGCTCCGGCTGGAGCGAAGCGCGCTTGATCTGCACGATGGCGGCGTGGAGGCATTCCGCGGCGAGGCCGTGCAGCAAAAGGCGGTAGCCGGCCTGGAGGGTCGATAACGGAACCAGCGGATGCTTGTTGTTCACGAGGCCAACGTAGGAGGCGTCGCCGAGCAGTTTGGAGCTGTAGAGGGCAACGGTTTCATCGAGCTGGAGCGAATTGCAAGCGCGCCAGAAGTCGCTGTCGGTAAGGAAGAGCTGGTAGAGCGGCGTATAGATTTCGATGGCGGATTCGACGTCGAGAAAATTGGTCCAGCGGCGCGGAAAGCTAGATTCGTCGATTTTGAAGGGGCCATCGGTAATGCAGTTGAAGTTGGGATGATTCTGCTTGGTGAGCTTGATGCCCCTGGCTTTCATTTCGCGATTGAGGCGGATGAGGAAGTTGTAGATATTGAGATCGTGCTTGAGGAATACGTTGTCTTCGAGATCGCGAATGGTGGCGGGGCGCAGAGGGTTCAACGGGATCTCAACGCCGGGCACGTTGGTGGCGACGAACTCGAGGATTTCGCTGCCAATGTGGAAGTGGCGGAGGATGAGGTAGTTTGCGTCGGGACGGACGAAGGCGCGCAGCCCGATGGAAATGAGCTTGTGGAGGATCTTTGAAGAAGTGAATCGGTTGGGGATGAAGATCTTTAATACCTGGAAGATGATGAGCATCAATTTTGCGAACGGACGGATGAGTGGCAGCAGGAATTGGCGGGATTTTGAACCGGAGTTCGCGAGCAGTGCGGCCTTCACCTCGTCGCTGAGGGGCAAGCTGGCATCGAGATAGAGGGCCAGCCACGGATTGGGATCCTCGGGATTGAATGGAGCTTTCTCGTAAAGTTCGGTGATTTCCATTGGGCCGTTCCCCTCCCTGCTCAGTTTTCCTGCTGCTCGCGCAGGTTCGCGATGCGGATATCTTTGGCCAGGCCTAAAGCGCGAAACGCTCGAATCACCTGCCACGTCCAGTCGAATTGACCTTTTGCCAACCCGTGTTTCGCGCTCCAGGGAAAGCGATGGTGGTTGGCGTGCCATCCTTCGCCCAGTATGAGTATGCCCATGATCCAGCCGTTGCGCGACTGATCCTGCTGGCCCGGAAGCTGGCTGCCAAACATATGGGATACGCTGTCAATGGCGTCGCCCATGTTGTAGAGCGCGATGAGCGTGATCCAGAAGACTGCGAATCCTGCGGGTCCCCAGAAAAAGGTGGTCAGCAATGCAGGGACGGCGAAGTGCAGAAACATGGCGGCGGCATAGGGCCACGGCCGGCTCAAGAGACGATACCAGGGATCGGCCTGCACGTCTTTTGCGAGGTCATTGAATTCCTGATTGGTGCGAGGACGCATCCAGGCGTCGACGAGCATGCGCAAAGGTCCGGCGAGGGAGTACAGAATGCAGAGGAGCACATTCTCAGAACCCAGATACCACCCGACATGGGCGTACCAGAAACCCTTCTGGAGGGGCGAGTGCGGATCGAGGGGAGTGTCGGTGTGGGCGTGATGATAGCGGTGATTGCCGGCCCACTGTACTGGCGTTCCTGCGGGAAGTCCGATGATGACGAGGGTGCGTTCCAGACCCTTGGGGAGCTTGAGAGAACGGTGCGAGAGCACGCGGTGATAGCCGAGATTCACTCCGAGGCCTGCGAGCAGGTAGTACCCGACGATGAAGAGTGCGATCGACGGAGTGAGCACTAGAAGTTCCCCATCTCTTCGAGCTGAAGCGCGTAGAGTCTCGCGGTCACCTTGGCGCAGCGGACGATTTCGGCCACGAGTTTCGGGGTGAGGATTCCGCTGGCGATGGCAAGATCAAGCCGCTTGAAATGAGCCACGTCGCTTTCAGAGTGGTAGAGGAAAAAGGAGACGGCATCGTTTTTGAGGCCGAGAGTTTCCTGAATTTTCTTGCCCCACTGCCGGGCGATGCGCTGGCCAATGCCTTCGACGATGAACATGGTTCCGATCAGCTCGAACGGATTCTCGTGACTGGCCTTCTCGAGGATGTACGCGGAAAGAGCTTCGCTGCCGATGTTCTTTTTGCCGGACCGAATCTGATCGAGTGAGCCGCCGGCGGCTTCGTAGTTCCGCTCGAGCATTTCAAAGTCGCGGTGTTCGTCGCGGGTGTGCTCGATGAAGGCGCTCCGAATGGGGAAATGGTCGGGCGTGATGCTGGACGCTGCGCGGGCGATCCAGCGAGAACCGTCGATGACCTGCTGGCGCAGGTTGAAGAGGAGATCGCGATAATCGCCGAGCGTGAAGCGCCCATCGTAGAGCTTTTTGACGATGGGCACGGTGCGAAGGCGGTCTTCGAACTCGAACCAGACCATGGCCAGCTCGCGCATCAGTTCCTCGGCAAGGGGATCGCCGGATTTTGCGAGTTGAGGTGGTTCGGTTTGCGGGATCGCTTCGGATTTCTGCGCGTTGCTTGAACGAGAGCCGGTTCCTTCGACAACCTTGAGGAGCATGTAGCCGAAGAGGAATCGCCCGCTCTCGGGAACAAGGCAGAGCACGGTGTCGTTGGTTTTGAGTTTTCCGGAATAGAGCAGATCTTCGAGCAGAAGGAAGGTGGAAGCGGAACCGACGTTGCCGGTGGAACTGAGATTGGTGAACCAACGTTCAAGCGGGATGTCGAAGCCGAGCCGCGCGGCCAAGTCGCGGGATTTGTCGCGGAACACGTGCGATGAATAATGTACTGCCAGCCAATCGACGTCGTTCGGATTGAGGCTTCTGTTTTTTGCGACCTGCAGGAGTCCCTGGACGGCGTGGCGGACGACATCGTCGAGCATGCGGATATCCTGGCGCAGATTGATGGCGCCGGCGTCAGCCGCCTGGTCATAACTCGGATAGTCGAGCCAGGATTGCATTGCATGTCCATTTTTGGCTGGACCGACGTACATGCAAGGTTCGAATTGGCCAGCAAAGGAAATCAGGTCGATCCATTCCACGCGGAAGCAAAGGCCAGAGGCGCGCGGAGAGTCTTCAATGACCGCAGCGCCTGCCCCGTCGGACAGCATCCAGCGGAGGAATTCCGTATCGAAACCGATGCCTTCCTGCTGCACGCCGCTTTGAGCTTCAAAGCGGGTGGACTTGAAGAGGCGGCTCGGAAACTCGCTGGCGCAGACGACGGCGCGGCGCTTGTCACCGCTGAGTACCTGAAGCAGTCCGGCTTTGAACGCCATGATTCCGCTGGCACACACACCGTGCAACGTGGCGATTTCGCAGGGCGCTGATTTGAGTTCTCCGTGCACCATACTGGCAAAGCCGGGAAGGGGAAGATCGCCTTGCGATGTGGCAGCGGCGAGGAAATCGACTTCGTCCAACTCGAGGCCGGCTCGCTCGAGAGCGTTGCGCACGGCGTGCGCTGCCATCGCCGCATTGGAATAGAGGGAGTGCTGTTCGCGATCGATGGCGTAATGGCGGGCCTGGATTCCGTTCTGCTTGAGGATTCGCTGGCGCACGCGGGAGGCCTTGCCGTTGATTACGCCAAGGAACTCCTCCATCGAGTCATTCTCAACGGGACTGCCGGGCAGGAACTTCCCGAGGGACGTGATAAATGCCTGCATACGATGGGCGCCTGGGCGGGAAGAAAGGAAATGTGCTCAGGGGCTCACGGCAAGTGTATCCCAGAGTTTGGATACGGCGATTCAACCAGGAGGAGCCGATGGTAACGTGCACTGACGGCGCCAGGCCGTTTCGACCTATGGAGGCGGCCTAGGGTTTGGCGGGGAGTTTGGGAGGGTCGGTGACGTAGTCGTCGCCGGTGCGGGTAAGGATTTGAGCGCGGCGATCGGTGAGCAGCTTGAGCTGGTTGGTGAGGTCGACGAATTCCTTCTTCTGATCGGGCGTCAGGCCGGAGGCAGGAGGCGGAGCAGGCGTAGAGGACGGTGCACCATTGGCATCGGGCTTTGGCCCCGTGGGACTGTTGGGATCGGCAATCTTTGATAACTCGTCGAGGCGGGACTGGAGGCGGGGGATTTCGCGATCGATGAGGACGGGATGAATGACGGGGGTGTGGGTTTTGCCGGCAGCGATGTCGTTGCGGTTGTTCTCGCCCCAGACGGGCAGGATGCCCACGTGTCCCACTTCGACGCGGATGCCGGCGGGGCCGTAGTCCTGGCGAACAGCGGAGAAGAGGCCAATCATGGAATCGCGCGGATCGCCATCCTTGTCGGGCATGAGGCCATCAACGTAGCTGCGGGACTGGTTGGAGAGGAAGTTTCCGAGCGAATAGAAGATGACGGCGTTGCGGCCGTCGGCGGTGCGATAGGTTTCGACGGGTTGGAGCACGTGGGGGTGGTGGCCGACGATGACCGAGGCACCGGCGTCGAGCATTTTGTGGGCGAGTTCGACATCTTCGGGGCGGGGTGCGGGCGCGTATTCGATGCCCCAGTGGATGGAGACGACGAGAAGTTCGCATTGGGCGCGGGCGGACTGGATAGCGGCAAGGACCTGGGCTTCGTCGGCACCGGGAGCGCCGAGGGACTCGCCGGGATAGGGGAAGAAATTGACGTGGGGCTGGTCGGGGGCGTCGGGATTGCGATTGCCGTTGAGCCAGCGGGTCATGCCGAGCCAGCCGACCTTAATGCCGTTCGCCTCAGTAAAGACGGATTGGAAGGTTTGGGCGGCGGTGTCGCCGGAACCGGCGAACAGCAATCCGGTTTCACGGAGATGCTCGCGAGTTTCAATGAAGCCGGCCCAGCCCTGGTCCATGACGTGGTTGTTGGCAAAGGAGACGATTTTGATGCCGCTGGCTTTAAGCGCCTGGGGCAGCGCGAGAGGCGCGTCGAACATGAAGGGTTTGCTGCCGCGGGAGTGGTTGGGGGCAACGGGGGTTTCCATGTTGACAAAGCCAAAGTCGGCGCCGTGGAAGATGTCGGTCACATCGGAAAAGAGCGCGGTCCAACCTTGGACATCGGGACCGTCGGCAGCGGCGGCGGCGCGGACCGCTTCGTGGGGGATGACGTCTCCCGCGATGGCGAAGCGAACCTGGGCGAGTTCATGGGGATAGGGGGTGACGGGGCGGGCGGCGTGGACGCCTCGACGGAAGGCGACGGACAGCGCGGCAACGAGGGCGAGGGTAATGGCCGCGAAGAGGAGGAAGCGGCGGCCGATCAGGCGTTTCAAGGGGGCCAGCGGGGCCATCGAATTGCGGGTTTTGGAGGTCACGATCTTCGCGCCAGAGAGAGCCACATCAGGATACATGGGGCGCGGTTTGACGGGGTGAACGGTTCGGGGCAGGTTTGCGTCTATGAGGTCAGAAGGACTGTTACCCTTAAAAGGACAGCAGCATAGAGAGGCTGGAGCGCGCCTCTCCGGCGCTCGGGTCAAGTAAGGTCTATGGCAGAATTTGTCATTAAGTTGGCCGATGAACGAGGCCGCGTGCAGGAGCAGGTGCAGACGGCGGCGACCGCTGAAGAGCTGCGCACACGCTTCACGCATGCGGGGTATCACGTCTTCTCAGTGAAGGCGCGCAGCGGGGCATCGCTGCTGGGCCGGCGCAAGGTGAAGCTGGAGAAGTTCCTCATCTTCAACCAGCAGTTTCTAACCCTGATTCGCGCGGGCCTGCCCATTCTTGGCTCGATCAACATGCTGGCCAAGGGGCAGAAGGACCGGCACTTTGCTGGACAGCTGGACGATGTGGCAAATCGGGTGAAGACGGGCGAGTCCCTTTCGGCGGCATTCGAGGCGCAAGAGGGGATTCCGTCCATCTATACGACGACATTGCTGGCGGGTGAGCGAAGCGGAAACCTGCAGGAAGTGCTGGAACGCTATGTTTCGTTCCAGCGCGTGGCGCTGACGTTTCGTAAGAAGCTCGTGGCATCGCTGTTTTATCCAATCCTGCTGCTGTGTATTGTGACGGCGCTGCTGATTTTCATGTTTACCGTGGTAATTCCGCAGTTTGCCGAGTTGTATGAGCAGATCGGCTCGCAACTGCCGGCGATGACCGTGGGGTTGCTCGCCTTCGGCAAGTGGCTGCAGCACAATATTCTTTGGATTCTGCTGGTGCTTGCGGTGTCGGGTGCGGCGGCATTTCGTTTTGCATCGACGGAGCGCGGCCGGGATTTTGTGGATGGGTTCCGCATCAATCTGCCGATCTTTGGCAAGATCTGGCTGAAGTACCAGGTGGGGTTGTTTGCACGCACGCTTTCGACACTTCTAACGGGCGGATTGCCGCTGGTGCCTTCGCTCGATACGGCGGCCCGGTCGATTTCGTCCCGGCGCGTATCGAAGGCGGTGATTGATTCGATCGTGACGGTGCGCGAAGGCAAGAGTCTTGCGGAAGCGCTGATTGGCACGAAAGTGATTCCGGATCTGGCCACGGAGATGATCAGCGTTGGTGAGCAGACGGGTGCGCTTCCTCAAATGCTGAATTCGGTGGCGGAGTTTTTTGAAGAAGACGTGGCGACGGCGTTGACTGCGGCGCTGGCGCTGATTGAGCCCATCATTTTGATCATCATGGGCGTGGTGGTGCTTTTCATTCTGATTTCTCTTTACTTGCCCATTTTTTCGCTGGGATCGGCCCAAGGAGGCCAGGGATAACGGACGATGGCTGACCCAACTGTACTTGCGATTCCGACCGGACCGATCCCAGGCAGCGCAGAAGAGCGTGCGCAGGCCGAAGCGCTGGCTGCTCGTTACCGCGCCGAGTTTGTCGATCTGAAGAACTTCCGCATTCAGCACGATTTGCTGCGCACGGTGCCGGTGGAACTGATGTTCCGTTACAACTTTGTGCCGATTGAGCAGCACGGCGAGTCTCTGGTGATTGCGGTGAGCGATCCCTCGCGCCTGATGGTGCTGGATGAAATTGCGGGACTTCTGGGGCAGCGGATTATCGCGCGCGTGGCCACGCTTTCGCAGATCACGGACCTGCTGAAGAAGACGGAGCAGTCGCAGCGCGTGTTGGACGAGGCCAGCGAAGGGCTCACTTTCGACGTGCTGACGGGCGATGAGAACCAGGACGAAAACATCTCGATCGAGAAGTTGACCAGCGATGAAGACATCAGCCCGATCATCCGCCTGGTGGATACGACGATTTTTACGGCGCTGGAGCGGCGTGCTTCGGATATCCACATCGAGAGCTACGACGATTCGGTCCATGTAAAGTACCGCATTGACGGGGTGCTCCAGGAAGCGATGGCGCCGATCGCGCGCGAGCACCACACGACGATTCTGAGCCGCATAAAGATCATGAGCGAGCTCGATATCGCTGAACGCAGAGTTCCGCAGGACGGCCGTTTTCGTGTTCGCTACAAAGGCCGCCTGATCGATTTCCGTGTATCGATTATGCCGACGGTGCATGGCGAGAACGCCGTTTTGCGCGTTCTGGACAAGGAATCGATGAGCGAGAAGTTTCGCAACCTGACGCTCGATGTTGTGGGGTTCGCGGAAGAGGATCTGCGCAGGTTCAGACGCTACATTCGCGAGCCTTACGGCATGGTACTGGTAACTGGACCGACGGGTTCGGGCAAAACGACGACACTGTACGCAGCATTGAACGAAATTAAGAGCGACGAAGATAAGATCATCACCATCGAGGACCCGGTGGAGTACCAGATACGCGGGATTACGCAGATTCCTGTGAACGAGAAGAAAGGCCTGACGTTCGCGCGCGGATTGCGTTCGATTCTGCGGCATGACCCGGACAAGATTCTGGTGGGCGAAATTCGTGACCAGGAGACCGCACAGATCGCGATTAACTCGGCGTTGACGGGGCATCTGGTCTTCACGACCGTGCACGCGAACAACGTCGTGGATGTGCTGGGCCGCTTTCTCAACATGGGTGTGGAAGCGTACAACTTTGTCTCGGCGTTGAACTGCATCCTGGCGCAACGGCTCGTGCGCACGATCTGCGAGTTTTGCGGGCGGCCGGTGCGATACAAGGACGATCTGCTGATTTCGAGCGGGCTCGATCCTGCGGCGTGGCGAGATTTCAACTTCCGTGAAGGAGCGGGGTGCATGGAATGCGGCGGGACGGGGTATCGGGGAAGAACCGCGATCCATGAACTGCTGGACTTGACCGACCCTATTCGCGAGTTGATTCTGGAGAAGAAGCCGACGTCGGAGGTTCGTAAACTGGCGCAGAAGGAAGGAATGACGTTTTTGCGCGAGTCGGCGCTGGACCGTGTACGCCACGGATTGACGACGCTGAAGGAGATCAACAAAGTGACATTCATCGAGGCGTCGAGGTAGGACAGTCACCCCATCGACATGGACCATTCGATGGGGATCCCGATGGCAGCCATCGTGCTAAAGGGAGTAGCAATTAAAGGCAAGAATGAGGGATCGGGAACAATGGCTTCGAGCCTGAAAAAGAGCGTCGCCGGGGTGAATCCTGGAAATCGTCCGCCCGCAGCATTGGAGCTTGCGCCGGAAGGCGTGTTGGCTGCAGCTTTGCCGGGCAAAGGACAAGCAGCGGTGTTTGCTTATGTGCCGTTGCCGTCGGGCTCGATTGTTCCGGGGATCGATGAAGCAAACTTGAAGGCTCCAGATCAAGTGAAGGCCGCAATCGTGAAGGCCCTGGAAGAAGTGAGTCCGCGGACGCACAACGTTACACTGGTGCTTCCGGATACGTCTGTGCGGGTGTTCGTGCTCGATTTCGATTCCCTGCCCCAGAAGATGTCGGAAGTGATTTCGGTGCTGAAATTCCGGCTGCGCAAGATGGTGCCGTTTGATGTGGAACCGGCGGGCGTGAGTTACCAGGTACTGTCGGCCAGCGAAAGCGAATGCAAGGCGCTTGTAGCAGTGTTGCCGGGATCGATTCTTGCAGAGTATGAAGGTGCAGTCCGTGCGGCGGGATATGAACCGGGAGCGGTGCTTCCGTCGAGCCTGGCGGCACTGGCGGTTTTGGACTCACCGGAACCGGCGCTGGCCGCATGCCTGAGCGGAGCGTCGCTGACGACTTCGATTACACATGGGCAGGACTTGCTTTTGTATCGGACGCTGGATTTGCCGGGCGATGCGGCGCAGCGACTTGCCGAAGTGCAGCGGGATATTGCGGTGGCTGCCGCCTACTATGAAGACAAGCTCGGCATGCGAGCGCGCCGCTTGTACTATGGCGGCCTGGGCACGGCTGACGATTTTGCACGATGGCTCAAGGTGAATGATCCGGAGATGACGGTGGTGGATTTGGTCGAACGGCCTGCAACGGGCGCGACTACGACACTGGGCCGTATCGGCATGGCGGGTATCACCGGCGCGTTGGCGGGGGTTGCGTAAAAAATGCGCATTGGAATCAATCTCGCGACACGGCCGTTTGCCGATCTTGGGCCTATATTAAAGAGCTTGCGCATTGCGATGGGCGTGCTGGCACTGATCGCGATCTGCTTTGGACTGGGTTTGCGCGCGCTGGATCAGAAAGCGGAAAAGGCACGCGAACGGGATCACTCGCTGGACGGAGAGATCGGCCACGTTTCAGCCGAGCGGCAGGGCTACCAGGCGATGATGCGGAAGCCGGAGAATGCCGCGGTGCTGGAGGGGGCGGAAACGCTGAACACGCTGTTCGACGAGAAGGCTTTTTCGTGGACGCTGGCGATGGAAGATCTGGAAACCGTGTTGCCGGGTGGAGTGCAAGTGACAACCCTCGAGCCGGCACGTGACAAGGATGGACACATCACGCTGAAGCTGCGCGTGCTGGGTCCGCGCGATCGGGCGATCCAGCTGGTGGAGAATCTGGAGCACTCGAAGCGATTCCTGAGTCCGCGGATTTCGGGCGAAAGCTCCGATTCGAACACCGGACCCAATGAACGCCTGGAACCGGTGAGCGCATCGAATCGAGTGACATTTGAGCTCCTGACGGACTACAACCCGCCTGCGCCGGGTGAACGCCGGCATACCAAGGCGTCTCCAGCGAGCGATGCGGCGTCCAAACCTGTCCTTCGCGCCGTTCCACCGCTGCCCCCGGGAGCCCACAGAATCCCCTATACGGGTACGGCGCCCAGGCGACCGGGAGGCATCCATTGAGCGCTCCAGCTACTTATTCCTGGCGCGAACGGCTGTCTTCGCCGCTGACGTGGCACTATGCCGGCGTGGCAGTGCTCTCGATTGCCGTGATTGGGCTGGGTGTACGGCTGGGCATGGACTGGTCGGCGACGAACAGCAGCTCAACCGATGCGCTGGCAGGCAAGCAGGTGCAGCTGAAGGCACTCGAGATGCAGACCGCCCCATTGCGCGGATTGGATGGACGGGTCGTGGAATCGCGCCAGGAGATTGCAGCGTTTTACGAAAAGCGCATTCCGACGCATTACTCCGCCATTGCCACGCGTGTTGGCGATCTGCAGGTGAAATCGGGAGTGCGGTTGTCGCGCCTGATGTATGCGCAGGCCAAGCCCAACGGAGACTTGACCGAAATTTCGATGGATGCCGGCGTGAGCGGCGAATATCCGCAGATCATGCGCTTTGTGAACGGGCTGGAGCGTGACCAGACGTTTTTTGTGATCCGCGCGATGACGCTGACCGGGCAGCAAGGCGGACTCGTGAATCTGCGACTGCGCGTGTCGACATGGATGCGTGCGTCCGATGCGGTGAACAGCGGAATCCCTACGGAACAGCCGGAGCCGGCTGGAGCGAACGGGCAGAACACCTCTGCAGGCAAGGAGGGTGAGTAGCGATGGCGATGCAACTGGGCTTTGAAAACAAACGCCAGGTCTACATCCTGATTGGCCTGCTGGTGGTGGTTGCCGGCGCGGGGGTCTGGGAATTGAGTGGAAGCTTTTCAGGATCCCCTGCACCCGCTCCGGGAGCAAGACCTGTTGCACGACCGCAGCAGAGAGTAGCCTTGAGCGCTGCGCCTGAAGCGAAGAAGCTGACCAATACCGGCATCGATCCGACGCTGCACTTGGCGAAGCTGGCGCAGAGCGAGGGCATTTTTTATGAAGGGACAGGGAGAAACATCTTCTCAGCCGATTCGGCTCCGATTGCGATCCCGACTCCGATAAAACCGGCTCGCGGCGATCAGGCGTCGATTTATGTACCGCCTCCCGCGCCGAGGGCCCCTGCGATTGACCTGAAGTATTTTGGCTATTCCCAGGCGCAGGATAAAACAATCCAGGCGTTCCTGATGCATGGCGACGATATCTTCATGGCGCGCTCGGGAGACGTTGTGGATCACCGCTACAAGGTCTTGGCGATTCTGCCGGGCAGCGTACAGATCACCGATCTGGGCTACAACAATACGCAGACGTTGAATCTTTCGGCGAACTGAGATGGACACGGAACAAAGACCAGGGGCTCGGGACTAAGAAGATATACGCAGGATGGCGGGAATCCAGAAGAATATGATTCTGAAACGACAACACAGCGACGACGGTTACATGCTTGTCGCGGTCATGTTCCTGCTGGCGATCCTGGTGCTTTCGATGGCGGTTGCTGTGCCGCGCATCAAGGCATCGATTCAGCGCGACCGCGAAGTCGAAACGATGCATCGCGGCAAGCAGTACGCGCGCGCGATCAAGCTCTACTACAAAAAATTCAGCGCTTATCCGCCAAATATCGATGCGCTGGTGATGACCAACCAGACCCGCTTTCTGCGCAAGCGGTACAAGGACCCGATCACGGGCAAAGACGATTGGAAACCTATCATGTTCGGGCAGAACAAGGCGCCGTTGGCCATGGGATTCTTTGGGCAGCCTCTGGGCGGAATGGCTGGATCGACGCTTGCGGGGACGGGGCCGAGCGGCGGAAACGGGATGACGGGGGCTTCATCCTTTGGCGGGAGTTCAATTGGTTCGTCAATGAACAGCAGTTTCGGAAGCGGGAGCTCGTCAAGCGGCGGCGCATTTTCGAATTCTGGTTCGACGTTTGGACAAGACAGCAGCGGACAGGCTGGGAGCAATGGAGTCGCCGGGGCGAATGGACAAAACGGCGCGAGCGGGGGATCAGGCTCCAGCGGTGGTGGTTCGTCAGACGGGAGTCTTTCTTCGACGCAAACGTTTGGCGGCGGAGGGATCATCGGCTTCAGGCCGGAGAGCGACAAGCAATCGATCCTCTTCTATAAGAAAAAGAACCACTACAACGAATGGGAATTCACCTATAGTCCGCAGGCAGACCAGATGATCAACGGGGGCAACGCCGGGTCAATTGGACAGCCAGCGGGAGGCACGGACACGTCCATCGGCGGGTTTGGGAACACGAACCAGAACGGCAACGGCGGCAGCATCTTCAACAGTAATGGCAGCGGCAGTTCAGGAGGATCGAACCCTGGGGGAACAACAAACAGCCCGACGGCTCCAACCACGCCGCAGCAATAGTCGATCGAATTTCAGGCAGATAAAAGCCCGTCCAGGGTTGGACGGGCTCTGAGCTTTGCGTGAAAGTTCGTCTCTTAAACGCTGAAAGAGGAACCGCAACCGCAGGTTGACTTGACTTGAGGATTCTCGAACTTAAAGCCAGCGGCTTCAAGGGTTTCCACGTAATCCACGATGCAGCCGTTCAGATACATGAGCGAAGTCGCGTCCACAAAGACCTTAAGGTCATTGAAGTTGAAGACTTTATCCATCATGCCGGCCTGATTTTCGAAGGCCATGGAATACTGAAAACCGGAGCAGCCTCCGCCCACGACGCCGATGCGCAGACCGGCCGGCAGGGGATCCTGCGTCGCCATGATTTCACGCACTTTAGTGATGGCTTGTGGCGTGAGAGATAGGGGCGCCGCCTTTTTCTCGGTTTCCTGGGGTACAACGGTGGCAGTGGACATAGACTCTCCCGGTGGATGAATTCCTTTACCCATGGTACTGCACTTTTCCACAAATGGGTACAGTCGCGCGCAGCGGGTACATACGTTGGATGTAATCGCCCGGAAAACGTCGCAGGCACGTGGGGTTCAAATCTCAGGATTTGGCATGAAAATTGCCGGGATTCAGGCCCGCAATGCGTGTGATTTTTGTCACCTCCGGCCACCACAAATGGCGCTATGATGTTCAACCGTACGGCCCCTCTACTCACGAGACCGCGGTATGTAGTTTGCACGGCCCGCCGGTATCCGGGACCAGAAAGGCAATCGGAGGTGTTGTATGTCCATCGTTCCTATCATGTGGTCCATCTGGAGTTTGTTTGTCGTCTTCACCGCTGCGGTCTATATCTATCGGTCGAACCTGGCGCGAGACGAAGAAGATCAGATTTTCCTCGATGATTCCTTCAGTCACGAACAAGCCGCGCAGGCAGCCATTCTTGCCAAGGTGAACAAGGTTCAGCCGCTGTTGAAGGTTGGGTTCTCGCTGGTGGCCGTGGCGAGCGCTTTCGTGGTGGTCTATTACATCATCGACATCATCCACCAGTTCAAATAGCCTGCACTTCTTCCTTGGTTCAAAAACACCGGCGGCAGCCAAAAGGGCTGCCGCCGGGATCAATCATCAGCGGCGCCGCTATTCCACTTCCTGGCGGGCCTTGTAGCCGTCTCGCGCAATAATGTCGTACTTGAGCGGTTTGTGTTTCTCGTCCTGCATGCGGAGGGGATTGCCCTCTTCGTCGACGAGCTCTACGCGCAGCTTGCGATAAGAGCCGTCTTGCTTGGTGTCGCTCGGGTGGTAAATCAACTCATATTTGGAGCGGATCGCTGAGTTGATGTCGCCGAAAATCTCAGGCATTTCCGTCTCAAACCGCGGGGCAAAGAACATGCCGCCGGTCATCTTGGCGAAGGTCTTCATCTGGTTGTCAGCCTGCAGGTAGTCAATATCGCGGATTTGCTGCCGCATGCCCGGACCGCCTTCAGTCATGGCGCGCATGGCACCGCCGGTGGAGACGGAAAATATGGTGATGTCGGGCGTGTTTTTCACCTTCTGAAGAATCTTGTCGAGAGTGATCCTGGAAAAAGTATCGCGGCCCGACGCGATCAGGATGATGTACTTGCGGCCTTCGATCCGGCTGAGTCGATCTTCTGCTTCGTAGAGTGCGTCGAAGAGGTTGCGATCGCTGAAGCCCGGGATCACGAGAGTTTGAATGGCATTGAGAAGCTCGCGCTTGTCCTGCGTGAAGTCAAGGACGATTTGCGATCGCATGTCGAAGGTCATGAGGGCAACGTAGTCCTGCGGGCGCAACTGCTGGGCGAAGGACCAGGCAGCGTTCTGCATGTCGTGAATGAACCAATAATTGGTGGAGGCGAATTCGCAGACCATCAGAGCGGTAATGGGCGCTTCGACTCGCTTGAAGCCGATGACCTTTTGCTCGACCCCGTTTTCGTAGACCTTGAAATTGGCGGGCTTGAGTCCAGGAACAAACTGGCCCGTCTTCTCTAGAAGCACGCCCACGTCGACGGACACTTCAGGAACTTCGATTCGAAGCGAATAGTTGTCGAGGCCCTGGGGATTCTTGATAACGGGAGCGGCGGGCGCAGGAGGCGGTGTATCGTCCGGCTTGTCCTTCTTTTTGGGCAGAGCGATGGCACCAGGGTCGGCGCCGGGCCCCCCCGCGTCGGGCGTTGCCTGGTCCGCGGGCTGCTGCGGTTGGGGCTGCTGGGGCGGCGGAGTAGACGAATTCTGAGCCCAGCTCGGCGACAGACCGGTCAAAACTCCGACCGCGAGAAGCAATAGTCCAGTGCGAAAGTGGGGACGTGCGGAAGCGGAAAAACTCATCACGGACATGTCAACCTCTGTGCTCAACACAGCATACGGGATAGGTGGCTCTCCCGTACTGTGGGGAACGTAACCGGCAAGCGGGCGAACCGTCCAACCAGTAAAGCCTAGGGGACGACGGAGCTCCACTCATGCGAAGCTCACTTACCGCCGGTTGTACTCTAATAGACGTGATAGCTCGCTTAAAGGGAATCTCGGTCGCGGCAGCGATGTTGGCTGCCGTGCATCTGTTTGCAGTGCCAGCGCCAGGGCAAACGCCGGACGCTGCAGCCATGGCCGGTCCGCCAGCTTCGACCGACGGTTTTTTTCCTCTAAGTGAGGTACACCGCGGGCTGAAGGCTACTGCCTGGACGGTTTTTACCGGGTCAAGGCCCGAGCCGATGGATGTGGAAATTCTGGGCGTGCTGCGCGGGGCGCGCGGTCCCGGGCATGACATGATCCTTGCGCAATTGCACGGAACCAAGCCGGAATACACCGGCGTAGTCGCCGGCATGAGCGGGAGCCCGGTGTATGTCGGGAACAAGCTCCTGGGTTCCCTTTCCTATCGAATCGGACAATTCAGCAAGGACCCGATTGCGGGCATCACGCCAATTGAGCAAATGCTGGAAGTGCGCGATCTGCCGGTTGAGGCAGCACGCACGACACTGACGGCGGCAAATTCTGGAACGAGTTTGAACGCAGACGGAATGACCTTCCAAGCGATGGAGACTCCGCTTGTGATGAGCGGGTTCCGGCCGGAGGCGATTCAGTTCTGGCAGAAACAGATGGCGGGAACGGGATTGGAAATGGTGGCGGCCGGCGGTTCGAGCGGCAGTTCCCTTCCCGACACAAGAGATGAGCAAGCGAGGGCAACTGCGCGGGCGGCCCTTGTTCCCGGGTCGGCCGTGAGCGCGCAGCTGATTCGCGGAGATCTAGAGATCGCGGCGACCTGCACGGTGACGTATGTCGATCCAAAGCAGCTGCTGGCTTGCGGTCATCCAATTCTGCAGGCGGGTCCGGTATCGATGCCGATGACTGCGACAGATGTTGTGGCGACGCTGGCCTCGCCACTGAATGCATTCAAGATTGTGAATACCGGCGCAACGGTAGGGGCATTCACACAGGACAGGGACGCGGCGATTCGCGGAGTCTTTGGCGCTGAGGCGCATATGATCCCGGTGCATGTGGCGATTCATGAAACGGGAAAGTCGCGCAAGCTGAATTTCGAAGTGCTGGATCTTCAGGCACTGACGCCGCAAGCCGTGATGGTGGGCCTGTATGACGCGTTGCTTGAAACGAACGAGAGCACGTCGGATACGAGCTACCACGTGACGGGCAGCATCGATCTCGACGGTTATCCGCCGTCACCTCTGGACGTATGGGCACCGGGTGGAAGCGCATTGCCGGCGCAGCTGACAGCGGCAATGATGGCGGGCGAGAGCTTTCTGAAGATTTATGCCAATGGGACACGGCAAGGCGCGGTGAAGCAAATCGATCTGCACGTTGAGGCGATTCCGCGCAACATGCTTGTACAACTGGAGAATGCGCGAATCGTTTCGGGAGACATTGTGCACGCGGGCGACACAATTGTCGTGGAGGCGACGCTGCATCCCTGGCAACAGCCTGCGCGCAATATCCGCATTCCTATCGCGATTCCAGCCAGGCTCGGATCGGGCAATCTGCGGGTGCTGGTGTCGGACGCAGGAACATTGGATCGAACGATGGCCCAACAGCCAATGATTCCAAAACCAAACGACCTGGATACGGCGCTGGCGCAGGCGCGACGGCTGCATGCAGCCGATGAGGTATACGTAAGTTTGCTTGCGCCCGAGACGCAGGCCGATGTGGAAGGACAGACACTGACCAGCCTGCCTTTGTCTATGGCTAATGCGATGGAGCCTCTGCGCGTGGGTCAGGACGCGAGCATGAACGGCGAATCCGCAGTCATGGCGGGTGCGGCGCCGGCGGGTGGAGTGTTGTCGGGCTTCCAGATCCTGAACCTCCATATCGATAGTGGCGGCGGTTTAAACTGACTGCGACAAACCACAGGCCACGGAGATGCAGTGAAATTTGCCCGTCGGATGCCAGTGAGGAAGACGGACAAGTTATGAGTTCCCTTCAAGGCCTTGCGGCTCACGCGGCGGGGACCGAATTATCGCCTTTCAATTACGATCCGGGCCCGTTGGGCTTGCAGGAAGTCGAAATTGGCGTGAGCCATTGAGGTATTTGTCATAGCGACCTGCAGCTGATTGCGAACGACTGGGCATCACGCGAGATGCTGGACGCAGCTGCCCGGCATGGCCTGAAGGCCGAGACGGAGCGATTTGAGATGGCCCAGGTGAATGAAGCCATTGAAGAGTGAAAGATTTAGGGTTCGATAGCGGGCTATGCCGGCGAATTAGTCCTGCAGCAGATCAAAAGAAAAGGTCCCTTTCCGTTCACCGGGAAGAGACCTTTGCAGTTTGCTCTGTCGAGGATGGAAACGGCAGGTTCGGGAGCTAGTGGGCGAGGGCAGCCATTCTGCTTTCGTTCTTCAAACCGGCAGAGATGCGCGCGAGCAGGTCGGTCGGATGAACAGGCTTGTTGAGCAATACGAAATTGTGCCCATTGGATTTCGCAGCAACGAGCAAGTCGGCCGTGGAGGCCTGTCCGGAGAACAAAATGATTTTGCATTCTGGAAAGATCCGGCGAATTGTTATCGCCAAATCAATACCATTCATATCGGGCAGGACGACGTCACTGATAATCATCTCAGGCGGTGCCAGCATCGCCGTTTCGAGAGCGCTTTCAGCATCGTACGCTGCCCGAGCTGCATAGCCGCTGCGGTTGAGGATTTCAGCGAGTGTATCCGCAATGCTGCTTTCGTCGTCAACAACCAGAATCGAGGGGCGATGTGCTCTGCCTACCGTCTGGGAAGCGGGAACTTCGTCGAGGGGAACAGTGGGGAAATTGTTCTTGGGACTCATGGGGAGTTTTACCTCTGTGGGGAACCCTAGCAGAGATTTTCTGATACGAGCTGACTCGTTCTCATACGTGCAAAGTCTTTGAAACCAGAGAGAATTAATGCGCGAAGACGGAAGCCTTTAAAATTTCTTATTGCATCTCCCGGGATGGCTTATTATAGTGATACTCGCAGAATAGTTTTGCGCTAGTTTAGTCGTACGTTAAGCGCAAATTCTGCAATAAACACCTTTGATTGAGACATTTGTGAGGACCAAGGACAATGGCGACCAAAGGAAACCCAGAAAATAGTCCGATGCATTTTGTATCGATTGAGCAGGACGCTGTCCCCAAGGGACGAGACGGAAAGCACAAAAGCATCGTTACGCAGCTTTTGAGTGACATTGAACAATTGCCTGCGGGTCGAGCGCTCAAGATCTCTCTGGAGCAACTGCCGGACACCAAGGAAAACATCCGCTCGGCTTTGAACCGCGCGACGCGACAGCTCGGCATCGATGTCTCGACCTCGAGCGACGCTGAGTATCTTTACGTATGGAAGACCGAAGTTTCGAATTGATCCAGAACAGAGCGAGCGCGCAATGAATGGCGTGCGCATCGACAAGTGGCTCTGGGCGGCGCGTTTTTTCAAGACGCGTGCCCTGGCCTCGAAGGCTTGCGATCTCGGCCGAATTCGCTCCAACAGTGTGGAGGCGAAGCCAGCGCGCGAAGTGCGCGTGGGCGACATTCTGCACGTAAAAAATGAGGGTGGCGAGTTCGAAATTGAAGTTCTTCGGCTGAGCGACATGCGCGGGCCCGCAGCAGTGGCACAGGGGCTTTATCGCGAAAACGAGGCGAGCAAAGAGGCCCGACTGAAACTGGCGGAAGAGATGAAGGCGATGCGCCAGTTCGCTCCGATTCCCGAGCGGAGGCCGAGCAAGCGGGACAGGCGACGCATCATTCAGTTTCGTGCTGGGCACTGAGGCAGCGCACGCGGGACGACGCCCGAGTGTGGCTGGAGCCTAGCTCTAGTAGACTCAACGGCAGCATGAGTGCATCTTCCCGCCTATTCCTCAGGATGTTTTCGCCAGGCACGGTCGTGCTGATGGTCGTGTTCGCCGTGAGTCATTTTTCGAGTACCGCATTCGCCCAAGGCACACGACTTTGGACCCAATCGCGTTTTGAAGAATTTGAAAAAGGCACACCACAGGGTGTGGCCATTGCCAGCGAGGGCCGTTTGCGTGAAGGTCCGGCGCTAGATGATCTTCTCACCACGCCATCGACTTTTGTATGGTCTTTAGCAGTCGACAAAACCGGCACGGCGTATCTGGGAACGGGGTCGCCGGCGACGGTGCTGCGCGTCGAGAAAGGCGCCAAGCCAGTTACGCTCTTTGAATCGAAAGACCTGAGCGTAGAGGTCGTGCGATTGGGGCCAGACGGCGCGCTTTATGTGGCCACATTGCCGAGCGGGAAAGTCTACAAGCTCGACCCGCATGCTTCAGTGAAGCTGGATGACCAGAAGGCCACGGTCGTTTTCGATGCATCGAAGTTCGACGGAGCGAAGGCGGGAGATAGCGGGGCAAGGCTTGAGGATGGGATCGCCGCCGATAAGAGCGATGCCCGATCGCATTACATCTGGGACATGACGTTCGACGCGGCGGGACGGCTTTACATTGCGACAGGCGGCCCAGCGGCGGTTTATCGCGCGGATGTTTCAAAGCCGGGCACGGCGGCCAAAGTCTTTTACAAGAGCGATGAGCAGCACATCCGCACGCTGGCATGGGACGCCAAGGGCAACCTGATTGCAGGGTCGGATGGAAGCGGACTTGTGTATCGCATCAATCCGCAAGGTAAAGGCTATGTGCTGTTCGATGCGCCACGGCGCGAGATCACCTCAGTTGCGGTGGGAGCGGATGGAACCATCTATGCAGCCAGCGTCGGTGACAAGAGCCACAATCCCCTGCCGCCTCTGCCGGTGCAGGGCTTGGGATCGGTGAGTTTCACCATAGTGCAGCCGGGCTCGTTGCAGGCCGCCAATGCGAGCGCTTCCATTCCTGAAGGGACGGAGATCTACGCGTTGCGGGAGGGACAGGCGCCACGGAAGGTCTGGTCGGCGAAGGACGATATTGTCTACACCTTGGACGCCCAAAAGGATGGGCTTCTGGCGCTGAGCGGCAATCGTGGACATGTTTTCAGGATCCAGTCGAATGGTGATTATGCCGATGTGGCCCATCTGGATGCACAGCAGGGATTGTGCCTTGCGCAGGGGCAGGGAGAGGATGTGCTGATTGGTTCCGGCAATACGGGGAAGCTGTTTTCACTGAGCAGTTCGGAAAAGCACGAATACGCCAGCGATGTGCTGGATGCGAACGCGGTAGCGCGATTTGGGCGTGTGGAGATTGAGCCCGGCTCGCGCGGTTACGCGCTTTGGACACGCTCGGGGAATGTGGAGCAGCCGGTGCGCGGTTGGAGCGACTGGGAACCGGTGAAGGATGGTATGGTGGCGTCTCCTGCGGGGCGCTTTCTGCAGTGGAAGGCTGTATTGGAAAGAGGTGGCAGCGTTGGCAGTGTCGGAGTGAACTACCTACCGGTAAATGCAGCACCAGTTGTGGATGAACTGGTCGTTGTGCCGGGAGCGCGCCTGAATCCACAGAATCAGCAGGGCGTGCAACAGAGCATTAGCATTTCGCTGCCTTCGGCAAACCAGGGTGCAGCAACTGTTGTGGATGGCAGTTCCAGTGCACCGCTGCAGGCAACGAAGGACCGGACCGCGATTTCGGTACGCTGGGCAGCGCATGATGATAATGGCGACGATATGACGTATGCGCTGTATCTGCGCGCCGATGGCGAGCAAGTGTGGCGGCTTTTGAAAGACGATATCAGCGACAAGGCGTACAGTTTCGACGCAACCCAGATTCCCGACGGCGGGTATCAGATCAAGGTGGTTGCCTCCGATACTCCGTCGCATTCTCCGGGCGACGCGTTAACCGGCGAAAAGATTGGCGAACGATTTGAAGTCGACACGACTCCACCTGTTGTGACGGGGATCAAGGCGTCCGCAGAGACAGGTGAATGCGCAGGTGCTGATTGCTCCAAAGGAGTGACGGCAACGTTCGACGCCGAAGATGCCATCTCGCCCATTGCGCACGCAGAATATTCGCTGGACGCAGGACCGTGGAAGTTTGTGGCGCCGGTGGGCGAGATTTCTGATTCAAAGCGCGAGCATTATGAGCTGCGGCTGCCGGCATCCACGTTCGCGGGGAAGCCAGGCGAGCATCTGCTGACGGTGCGCGTCTATGACAGATATGACAACGTGGCCGCTGCCAAGACCGTGTTTGTTACAACTGCAAAGTAAGAGGCCGGCACGTGCGATTTGAGCTATTCGTGGCATCGCGCTACCTGAAAGCCAAACGGCGGCAGGCGGTGGTCGGGGTCGTAACGACCATCTCGATTGCCGGCGTGACAGCGGGTGTCGCCGCGCTGATTATTGCGCTGGCAATCACCAACGGTATGCGGCGCGATTTGCAGGACCGGCTTGTGGATTCGACGGCGCACGTTCAGCTGATGCGCGTGAAGGACGATGGCATCCAGAATTGGCAACCGCTCCTGCAGCGGTTGAGTGCGCTTCCTCACGTGACGGCTGCCTCGCCGGGACTCTATGAACAGGTTCTGGTCGCGCGGGGTGCGCGGGACGGGGGCGCGCTGATCGAGGGTATTCTGCCCGATGAAGAGAAGACTGTGAGCACGCTTCTGGCGCACGCAACACCGGGATCGATCGAGGCATTGGAGCCGACGGCTGGGGTAGAAGGCGCGAGCAAGAAATCTGGAAGCGATGCCGACGCTGAACCTCTACAGAGCCCCTCGTTGCCGCCTATTGTTTTAGGAAGAGACCTGGCCGACTCCGTGGGCGCCGCAGTGGGCGATCGCGTGACGATCATCAGTCCTCAGGGAGAAATGACGCCCTACGGCGTGATTCCCAAGTGGGTGCAGTTTCGACTTGCCGGAACGTATCACAGCGGCTTTTACCAGTACGACGCGCAGACGGGGTATGTGCGGCTGGCCGATGCGCAAAGACTCTTCGACGAACCCGACCTGCTTTCTGTTATCAGCTTCAAAGTGGACAATTTGAATCGCGCGCCGGAGATCGGCAATGCCATTGAGAAGGCCGCCGGGCCAGGTTTCTTGACGAACAACTGGATGGAGCAGAACCGCGAGTTATTCCGGGCATTGCGGCTGGAGCAGGTTGTCACATTCATTGTGATTGCGCTGATCGTGATTGTGGCCGCTCTGAACATCCTGATTGCGCTCACTATGATGGTGATGGAGAAGACGCGCGATATAGCGGTGCTGATGAGTTTTGGCGTCGAGCCCGGACAGGTGCGGCGCATCTTTCTGATGCAGGGATTCTTGATTAGCGTGGTGGGTACGGCGCTGGGACTGGTGCTTGGATATGTGGCTTCGTGGGCCGGCGGCTATTACCACTTCATCCACTTGTCGGCCGAGGTGTATTCGATCGACACGCTGCCGTTTGCACCGCGCGTAATGGATGGGGTGCTGGTGTCGGCAGTTTCGATTGGGATTTCGCTGCTGGCCACGCTGTACCCCTCGCATGCGGCCGCGCGGATTTTGCCCGCCGAAGCATTGCGGTACGAATAGACCTCACTGGGGCGTGATGATTCCGCCCACTGCGTGACGGCGGGGCAACACAATCCCACGATGATCCACCACTGCGTGGGACAGACTCTTAGAGGAGCTCTCGGGCTGAGTGGGGCGCTCGATAAGTTTGCCGCCACAGGCAGGGCACCAATCTAACAACCCCATCGACGAAGACCCGTCGCTGGGGACCCCGGTTTCTGATCCGATTTCTTTCTTGGGGGCCATGACGGCGTGGCATTGGCTGCAGATACGTTCCACGAGGCCAGTGTAGCCGACAGAGCGGCCTGGAGTAACGACCGAAGAAGTTGTACAGCTTCATTAGGAGCGAAACTGCCGGTACACTGGAGATATGCACCCCCCAGTTCGTCTTGTGGCGATAGATATGGATGGAACCCTGCTGCCGACGTTCTCGCAGACCATCAGCACGCGGAATGCAAGGGCCTTGAAGGCTGCGCAGGAGGCCGGCATTACGGTTGCCATCGCGACGGGCCGCAGGACAGCCTATACGGCCCCCCTGCTGGAGGGGCTTGGCCTGCGAGCGGATATGCCGCTGATTACGTCGAATGGTGCAGTAACACGGACGCTGGGCGGCCAAAGAGTGGACCGGAGCCAGATGAGCTCGCATGTGGCACGGGGGTTGTGCGGCTTGCTGAGGAGGTTCGGAGCCATGGTCTTTACCTTTGACCGGATCGGCCGCGGAGAACTGGTTCTGGAAGATCTGGAACAGACGCATGGACGCATCGCGCTGTGGGTGGAAGCAAATCGCGGCGCGATTGAAGAAGTGAAGCCGCTGGAGAACGCACTTATTGACGGAGATGATCCGATCCAGGGAATGGTGGCCGGTGGGTTAGAGGCGATGCGAAAGGCCGAGAAAGCTTTGAAAGCGAGCGTGTGGTCTACGGCTTGCGAATGTTTGAGGACCGAGTATCCGAGCCGCGACCTCTCCATCCTAGATTTGCTGCCGCCGGGAGTTTCGAAGGGATGGGCGCTGGAGCGCTTGGCAGCGCGGCTGGGTGTCGATCGCAAAGAAACGATGGCCATCGGCGACAACTGGAACGATGTGGACATGCTGGAGTGGGCTGGGCAAGGGATCATGATGGGCAATGCGGCACCAGATTTGCGCACGATGGCGAAGATGCGCGGATGGAAGCAGGCCCCTCCCAACGATGAAGACGGCGTGGCGGCAATTCTGGAAGCAGCTGCGGCGCGTCACACGGACAGCCCAACAACTTCAAAGCACTGGACACAAAGGAGTATGCGGTAGCCGTGCGCATTCGACTTCATTCGACGATTGTGACTGCGTTGGCGGCAGTAGTTGCGCTCGGGGCGCATGCGGCGGAGCGCGCGACGCTGAGCAACGGATTCCTGATGCAGTGCGATCATCATGTGCTGGTGGATGGGAAACTTCGGTTGTACGTGAGTACGGGCGAGAACAGTTACATCGAGTTGAAGCCGGAAGAAGTGACAGGATTTGAGAAGGTCGCTGATGCGCTTTCGCAAAGCCCCGTGCCGGTGTCGCAAGGCAGTGCAGCCAACGGACAACTCAACCCTGCCGATTTGCACGAGATGTTGGACAAGGCCGGGCACGAACACAATCTCGATGTGGACTTGCTGGCCAGTCTGGTGAAAGCGGAGAGCGGCGGCAACGCGCACGCGGTCAGCCGGACAGGCGCAAAAGGGCTTATGCAGCTAATGCCGGGTACTGCAAACGATTTGGGAGTGCAGGACAGCTTTAAGCCCAGCGAGAATGTGCGCGGCGGAACGACCTACCTGGATACACTGCTGAGGAAGTATCACGAGAATCTGGCCCTGGCGTTGGCGGCGTACAACGCCGGTCCTGCAGCAGTGGACAAGTATCACGGCATTCCGCCGTACCACGAGACGCGCGCCTATGTCGCCCGAGTGATTCACGAGTTCAATCGCAGGGTGCTGGCGCGTGAGGCCGAAGCGCGGCGGGCCTCTGCCGCAGTTCCGATTACTTCAAGAGACCCTTCCGCGCAGTAGAATCTCCTTTCTACCCGGCGAACAACATAAAATCAGACGGTACCTCGAGAAACGGAGAACGCTTGAAGAGGAATCAGCTCATTCTGGGCCTGGTTGTGCTGGCGATTCTAGTTGGATTTGCGGTGTGGGGGCGTGACCGGATTCATTTCGACTTTGGCACCTTCCGGGCACAACTGGCGCTGGCCGACTGGAAGATGATTGCAGTGGGCATGGGGTGCATTTATCTCGCCTATGCCTTCCGCTCGATCCGGTGGGCCTACCTGCTTAGGCACAACAAAAAAGTTCCGTTGCTCTCACTGCTGGGGACTCAGGTGATTGGTTTCACGGCGATTGCGCTCATTGGACGCGTGGCGGATCCTGTGCGGCCCTACCTGGTGGCCAAAAAGACCGGATTGCCGATCAGCAACCAAATTGCGGTCTACATTGTGGAGCGGCTGTTCGATTTCGGAAGTATGGCCCTCGTCTTCTCCATTGCAATGCTCGGGATACCGACCGCACAAATCATCAAGGCGACTTCGCACTCCGGGGCACTAAACCATCTTGGGAACGCCTTTCCTGCGTTAGCACCGTTCCTCGCTCGGTATGGAGGATTGGTTCTTACATTCGCTGGTGTCCTTTTTCTAATCGCGGTAAAGGTAAGCGGCGAAGTGGTGGCTCTTTTCCTTGAGCGTGCACTTGGACTCATTTCTCATAAGCTCGGGAATTCGGTGGCTGAGAAGATTCGATCTTTCCGCTCGGGTCTCGATGCGATGCAATCGAAAACCGACGTCTTGGTAGTTTCTTCTTTGTCCATTGGAATGTGGTTGTTGATTGCATCGTCCTATATTTGCACTTGCAGGGCATTTGTCGCTTCGCCCGAACTGAGATCGATCACAGTCTCAAATTGTGTACTGCTCATGATCACGAGCGGCGGAGCAAGCATCATCCAGCTTCCGGTGATTGGGTGGTTTACGCAGATCGGGCTGGTGGCTGCGGCAATCGTGAACTTCTTTGGCGCCTCCAACGAGGCATCTACGGCATGCGCCGCAACTCTATTGCTTGTGACTTTTTTGTGCGTCGTACCCGTGGGATTGATCTGGGCACAGTTTGAGCATGTCAGCCTGCGGAAGGTGACCGAGGCAAGCGGACACTTAGAAGAAGACTTGCAGGCGGCGGGCTCGACCGAATAGCGCGAAGCCCTTTTAGTTGGTGGGCCTGGAATTCTCCGGCGCAGAGAAGCGGATGCTCTCTGGCGCGACGGCGCCTCCGGTGAGGAGCATGCTCATGGCCTGCTCCATGGTCAGGTCGGTCTCGGTGACCCGATCCAAGGGCAAAACCTGAAGAAAAGCAGACGTCGGGTTAATGGCGTTGGGCAGAAGGACTGCTGCGAGTTGCGCGCCGGTAGTGGAGTCCGTCAGGGTGCGGGTGAGAAAGCCTACGCTCTTCTGGCCGGCGATGGGGAAATCGACCAGAACAACGCGCTGGCTCGTTTCTTTCTTGGCCATCATGGTGTCGAGAAGCTGGCGGACCGACGAGTACACCTTGGCGACAAAAGGCAGGCGCTCGAGGGCAGCTTCGAACAGGTTGAAGGCCTGCCGGCCGACGACCAGGGACGTGACACGGCCGACAACATAGAGCACAACCAGGGTGAGGACGATCGAAATAATCGATTGGATCCAGGGCTGGGTGAGCCAGTCCCAGGAGAGAATGCCGCCGACGAATTGAACGATGGGCAGGCCTGCCCTGGCCAGGTTGCCGAGCACAAAGCTGAACACGAGCCAGGTGATGAGCAGTGGACCGATGGTGATGATGCCGGCAAGAATGTTTCGCTGCGCGTCGCGCAGCAGGTGAGCAAGCACTGGTCTCACACTGTTCTCCTGCAATCGAGGATACGCGACGCCGTGGGCACAGGTGGATACGCGCAATCATTATCGGCATCTCATCTACTTAGCGAAGCTGGCGGTTTCTCGGGACTGTGATTGCAGAATGCCGAACCCAAAGCGATGCAAGGTGCGAGAATGGGGGCACTTTATGGATAAAGCCGAAAGCACAATACAAGCCAAGCCGAATGGCGTAGAAACAGCACCGGCGGATCTGCCTTTGGGCGGTGAGCCTGCCAGGAACGAAGGTCCAGCTGCGGCGGAACGTCTGCGGATACATGAAGCGGGCCCACAGCCGATTCGTGCGAGTGCGCCGCTCCACGGAGCGAAAAAGCCGGAACCCCCTTCTAAGCCGGAAAGAAGCGGTCTGCAGCGCACGATGGGAGTGGTGCGCACGGTTCTTCCCCTCGTGGGAAAGGCTCTTCCTCTGCTTGAGGGCAATGTCGCGGCGGTGCTCGCCAATATTCTCGCCCCCTCCCTGCAAGGACCGTCAGTGGATCTGAAGCCTTTGGAAGGCGGCATGGCAAAGTTACGTGCTGACCAAGCAGCCCATCAGGTGCGGTTTGAGGAACAGACGGTCGCCCTGAAGCGAATGGGAGCGCAAATTGACACGGTGAGCGAGGCCGTGGAGCGCCATTCGTTGGAACAAAAGGAGTTAACTGAAGAGGTGTATTCTCTTCGACGCAAATTTAGCGGGTTTGCGTGGTTCGGAGTTAGCTTGCTGGTCGTGCTCCTCGCCATGAATGTCCTCCTGTTGCTTCGAGTGACAGGCGTCTGGCACTGACCGTGAGAGCCGGCGAGGAAGAGCGCTCCCCAAGCCGGTCATGATGAAATTTTTACCGGATTGGGCAAGTTTTCTATTACATCAATATCCTTATTACTTTTGTAAAAACTATCTAGCGTTCCTCAGCTCTCTTTTATCGATCATGTGATTCCAGCCGTTGCCAGTCGTATTTTCTGGGGGCTAGTATTCCCGTTAGCCAAATGGGGAATATTTGCCCCTGTCCACAATGCAGTTTGTTCCTTGGTTCAAAAAGCTTCACTAACGAGCGACGTTTACCGGCGTCAGCACACGGAGTGCAAAGTCATGGCATGGTATGCCTACTGCATCGGTGAAAAACAAGCCTTTCCAGAATTAGCAAGACATCGCAAACCTGTTCCGATGGAATCCGTACATGGAGTCAGCGGCAACCAGGTTTTCCTTTATCCCGCCAGCGACCTCGCGATTATCGTCAGCGAGCACAACCCCGCAGAATCCTTAAGTCAAAAGGCAGGCGTCGACCATGCCCGGGTGATTGCGGACTGTTTCCAGCATTCGACGGTACTTCCCTTCCGTTTCGGCACGGTTTTTAACGACGACGACAGTCTCCGCAAGTCCATCCGCTCGAATCAGCGCCAATTCCTCAATAATATCGACAAGCTTCGCGGCAAAACGGAGATGCATTTAAAGATCTTCGTGGACGACTGCTGCACGAAGGAAATGGGCCGGAGCGCATCGACCGAGACCGTGGGTCGTGAATATCTTTCGAATCTGCGAGAGACGGCATCGCGGCAGCGCGAACGTCAGACGCGGGCTCGTGCCGTGAGTTTCCAGATGCATCGGCTGTTCATGCCGCTGGATGAGGAAATCAGCTGCCGACTGACGGAAAACGGCAAGATGGTTCTGGATATCGCCCACTTGATCGAACGCAAGCATGTGGAGCGGTACCACAACAAATTCGCCACCACCAGCGCCATGATGCGAGAGTGCCATTTGCAGCTGTCAGGTCCATGGCCGCCCTATCATTTTGTGCATCGGTTGACGCGCGGCGTACACGCTCCGCAGCAACCGGCAGCAGTCGTGACACCCGCGGCAGTGCCGGTCGTGCAGGCAGGCGTGGCAACGCCCCTTGTCGCAATGGCATAGCCACATTTTTCCTTGAAGACTCTCAAGCCCCGGCTTCGGCCGGGGTTTTCTCTGTGTAGGGGACAGGAGCAGGTGAGAATCAGCTGGCGCGGGTAGTTCCGGCGTTTTTGCCGCGCGAAAGGACGAACGAGGCGCGCCTGTCTTTGGAAGCGCGATCAATTCTCTTCCAAAAGCCGATGAAGTAATCCACTGCGGAGATTGTCGAAACGAGTACGGTGAAATAGATCGCGGCGATGGCAATCCACTTGACGGGAATCACGAGATAGCCGAACTGCCAGTCGTACCATTGGTGAGCAAGAATTGCCGAAACGACGGATACGATTTGAACGACCGTCTTGAGCTTGCCAAGGTCGCTTGCCTGGATCGTAAAGCCCTCAGAAGAAGCAATGGAACGAAGTCCGGAAATGAGAAACTCACGTCCAATGATGACTACGGCGATCCAGACTTTGACAACCTGCGGATTATAGGCGACGAGCTGGATGAGGGCGGCAGTGACCATGATTTTGTCGGCAAGCGGGTCAAGCAGCATGCCCATGGTTGTGATTTGTCCGCGCTTCCGTGCGAGGTAGCCGTCGAGGCCGTCGGTCATGGACGCCAGAATGAAGAGGACCGAAGCAACAATCTCCTGTGCACCATCTGCCTGCCATGGGAAGTGAGGCGACAGAATCCAGAGCAGAAGCGGGATCATGACGATCCGGCTCATCGTAATGGAATTCGGCAGGTTCACGTGTCTCGCGCCGCGACCGGGGGGATACCGGTCAGGCTCCATTATTGCACCAGATGGTATGACGAGAGCCGATTGAAACCTGATGGCGACACCGTGGTCACAAAGCCATCGTGTACGATGAGGTGCCATGCTCCTTGCCGACGCGCAATTGACGACGAATGAGGTGCTAAGAACCTTTCAGCGCGACGCGGCCGGGTTGTGGCTGGGCGCGGCGATATCAACCGTAGGCATCATGGCCGCAGCGCTTTGCGTAATCCGCAGACGTGCGGACGGCCTGCTCACTTCTCTCGCGGCGTTTGCGATCCTATACGGATTACGGCTATGGCTTGAGGACAGTCTGGTCGTCGCGGCGTTGCCCGCGGGGGAACTGGTCCGCCGGCTCCGCGATGCGATTAATCCCGCGATTCCTATACCCGGATTCTTGTATTTTCAGATTGCAGGGTTGCTGCCGCGCAGAAGCCGAGCCTTCACGTACACGTTGGTTTCGGCGTTTCTAGGACTGACTGTTGCGACCCTTGCAGTAGGGCGCGTGCCTATCCTACACACGATCAATAATGCGCTGGTTACCGCCGCCTTGATCCTAGTTTTGATCCGTTCTCTGTTAGTGAAGTCGGCAAGTTGGGACATTGCAATTTTGCGACGCGGCATGTTGCTGTTTGTCGTGCTGGCGCTGTGGGATAACACAGGAGCGCCGTACTGGCGGCTGCCAGAGCTTGAATTGTACGGACTTACCTTCTTTCTCGGGTGCATGGGCTATGTCGCTGCCCGGCGCACGCTTGAACGCGATGAACGGCTGGGTGAATTGCATAGCGAATTGGAAGTTGCGCGGCGCATTCAGCTTTCGTTGTTGCCGCCGGAGTTTCCAAAGGCACGAGCCTTCGAAGTGGCAGCATGCTACGTGCCGATGACATCCGTTGCGGGGGACTTTTACGATTTTCTGGATATGGGATCGGAGCAGACTGGACTCTTGATTGCGGATGTTTCGGGCCATGGAGTACCAGCGGCCCTGATTGCATCCATGGTGAAGCTGGCTGCGAGTTCGCAGAGAGCACATGCGGAAAGCCCGGCAAAGTTGCTGGCTGGGATGAATGCGGCGTTGTGCGGCAATACCCAGGGTCAGTATGTGACCGCGGCTTACGTGCATCTCGATGCAGACAAGCACGAATTACATTACGCCGCTGCCGGGCATCCCGCGATGCTATTGCTGCGCAACGGGAATGTGATCGAAGTTGAAGAGAATGGATTGTTGCTGGCGGTAGTTGAGTCCGCTCGCTATACCGAGAGGACGGTGGCGCTGGAGGCAGGTGACCGACTCATGCTCTATACAGATGGCCTTCCCGAAGCCCGCAATCAGCAAGGAAAGCTTTTTGGAGAAGCGGCGCTGCAGGAGGCGATGCGCGTAACTGCGGAGTTGCCGCCCGAGCAAGCAGCGAATCGAATCGTGCGCGAGATCCAGAACTGGTCGACGGCGCAGGATGACGACCTAACGCTGCTCATTTGCGATTTCAAGGGCTTGGCGACTCGCCCACTGGCGCCGGCGACTGCTGACCAGGGCGCATGACGAAAACGGGCCGCCCATAAGGCGACCCGTGTCCATTTCATGAATTGACGGCTTGCGCAAACTACGCGTAAATGCCGCGCTGTTTGATGGTGAAAGCAACGCGATCAACGGCGAGCATGTATGCCGCGATACGGTTGTTAACGTTGTGGGCTTCAGCGTAGCGCACGACGTCGTCGAAGCTATCGCGGAGGATGGTTTCGAGCTGCTCGTTGATGATGGCCTCTTTCCAGAAGTAACCCTGGCGATCCTGCACCCACTCGAAGTAGCTTGCAGTGACGCCGCCGGCGTTGGAGAGGATGTCGGGAACGACGAAGACGCGCTTATCGGCCAGAATTTCGTCGGCGACGGCGGTTGTGGGACCATTCGCGCCTTCGACCACGACGCGCGCCTTGATTTTCTCGGCATTGCGGCTGGTAATCACGTTTTCAGTCGCGGCGGGTATGAGCAGCTCGCAATCGGAGACGATCAGCTCTTCACTGGGCATGGCATCCGCGCCGCGGAAACCAAGTAAAGTGCCGTTGCGGTACTTGTATTCGCCGAGCTGGTGAATATCGATGCCGTTCGCGTTGAAGAGGCCGCCTTCTTTTTCCGCAATGCCGATGATTTTGTAACCATGTTCCATCATCAGGCGAGCGGCGTTGGAACCGACGTTGCCAAATCCCTGGATAATGACGCGGCAGCCGTCGATGGGCATATTGAGGTAGCGAAGGCTCTCGTCGCAAACGATCATGACGCCGCGGCCGGTTGCTTCGACGCGTCCGCGCGAGCCGCCGATGTTGAGAGGCTTTCCGGTGACGACGCTGGTGACGGTGTGTCCCATGTGCATGGAGTAGGTGTCCATGATCCATGCCATGGTTTGCTCGTTGGTGTTCATGTCGGGCGCTGGAACATCTTTTTCGGGCCCGATGAATTCAATGATTTCGGCGGTGTAGCGACGGGTCATGCGCTCGAGTTCGCCTTGACTCATCGATTTCGGGTCGCAGATGACTCCGCCTTTGGCACCGCCGAAGGGAATGTTGACGACGGCACACTTCCAGGTCATCCAGCTGGCGAGTGCGCGAACTTCATCGAGGGTGACGTTGGGAGCGTAGCGGATGCCGCCCTTGCCGGGGCCGCGAGCAATATTGTGCTGGACACGGAAACCCGTAAACATTTCGATTTTGCCATTGTCCATGGCGACAGGGAAATGCACGATAATCTCGCGGGCAGGCGTGCGAAGCAGCTTCCAGAGACCTTCATCCAGATTCAGCTTCTTTGCCGCGAAGTCGAACCGTGCACTTTGTGCCTCCCAGGGATTGATCTCCTGGTCCAAAGTGACGGTCTGTGTTGCGATTGCCATAAAAAACTCTCCAAATTCTCTCTGTCCGTCGCGTCCTGGCTGCAGTTAAATGCTTCTGCTCACAGCTCTTAGACGCGTCCAGGCTCGGTAGGGCGATTGAATTCCGCAGATTCTTGCTGGCGCGGATATCCGTATCACCCTGTTGGGCGAAAGGCCAAGCTGGTCTTGGTCCAAACCCCTGTGAGTCTAGGCTCGGCATAGGGTGCCGTCAAGTGTCGCCCACCCCTCTGACGACCCTTTGGGAACCTGCCTGGGAACCCGGCGTCCGCGGGTTTTTGGGCGCAGACCTTCGGCCCAACGGATTGGAGATTTCTATCGATTGATCGCGGACAGATCCTGGTTGAAGGGTGGGTTGATCAAGGAAAAACTGGCGCCCTGTCTCCGTTTGCCATAGCACCATTTCAGTTAATGTCCTCTATGACTTCGGAGTGGAAAGCGCGCCCCGAAGTTGCACCGGCTACGTTAGACTCAACTCAGTTTGACTCACTTGGATCTGCTTGCCCTATTCGCCTTGCATATCTAAGGCTTAGCCCAGATTTGCCCGCAGAACGATGGAGCAGCGATGGCAAACGACCACCGAATTCTGGTCATTGACGATGACAACACGATCTGCGAAGTCGTGTCTGCCCTGGCGCGGACCCTGGGATTCGATTGTGCGACTACAAAAGACGCAGCGACCCTCACGGATTCGATTTCTCCCGACATAGACCTGATCTTGCTGGACCTGGTGATGCCCGGGATGGATGGCATCGAGGTATTGCGGATGCTGGGCGAGCGGCGCTGCCGCGCACAGATCCTCTTAATGAGCGGGGTGGACAAGCGCGTTCTTGAGACGGCCGAGAAGTTGGCGCACAGCCTGGGATTACGCGTGGTGGGGCATCTGCAGAAGCCATTCCCACTCCCCGACCTGAAGGGCATGTTGGAAGGCGTTGCCGCGCTGGCTGTGCAAAAGACGTTTGATCCGGAGGCGCCGTCGCTGGAGATTACGGACAACCAGCTCAGGAACGCAATCGTTCGCCGGGAATTTGTAAATTTCTACCAACCGCAGATTCACCTTGCGACCGGAAAAGCGACGGGCGTGGAGGCATTGGCGCGCTGGAGGCATCCCGAGCGGGGATTGGTGCTTCCGGACAATTTTATTTCGAGGATCGAGTCGCTCGGACTGATTGATAGCCTATGTTGGTCGACTGCCGAACCGGCGATGGACGAGGCCCGGAAATTTCTTGACGCGAATGGCGAGTGCCCGCGGCTCTCTTTGAATGCTTCGATGTATTCCCTGCACGATCTTGAATTTCCCGACACTTTCGTCAAACTCGCCCGGCGCTACGATTATCCCATCGACAAAATCGTAATTGAAGTGACTGAATCGCGGTTGGCGCATGAACTGACGCGCACACTCGATGTCTTGACGCGGCTGCGCATGAAGGGATTCCAGCTTTCCATTGATGATTTTGGCTCAGGCTACGCCATGATGCGGCAACTGCAGAATGTGCCGGCCACCGAATTGAAGATCGACAAAAGCATTGTGGAGAACATGCACGTAACAGACAGTGATCGGGTGATGGTGGAAAAGATCATCGAGATGGGGCACGAGCTGGGCATGTCGGTCGTGGCAGAGGGCGTAATGATCCAGGCGCAATATGACATGCTGCGCGCGATGGGCTGTGACGGGGCGCAGGGTTATCTCATCAGCCGCCCGCTTCCGGCCGATGCGATTCCACAGTGGATGGCGGCGCACGAAGCCAATCTGAAGCAATAGCCGTACGGACTCCGAAGTTGCCCCCTTGTCAAAGCCAGTGAAGTCTTAGACACTGAACCCACTTTGCGGTTGTCGCCCGGCGCCGCTTAAAGAGGTGAAGATGAAGGTGTTTTCCTGGACGGCCGTTGGCTTGGGAATGATACTGACCACGGCTGCAAGCGGAGCGCAGGCCCCGACGGCACCGCCCGCGACGGCTCCCACAGACAGTAGCTCACCCGCAACGGCGGCGCCAACGGTTCCGCCCCAAGTGACTGCTCCCCTCGCGATGAGTCCGGCAAAGGCGATGAGTCCAACGCAGGCCATTGCTCCAGCGGTTCCGGCTCCCGCACCGGGCGCGGCCTTGACTTCGCCGACGCAGAACGGTGGACATGCATTGGAGGGAGCCGACCTGGAGGCTTTCTTCGACGGCATTCTGCCTCTGCAGCTTGAACGAAGCGATATTGCCGGAGCCTCGGTGATGGTGATGAAGGACGGGAATGTAATGCTCGAAAAGGGCTATGGTTCTGCCGACTTGAAGTCGCAAAGAGTGGTGGACCCGGCGACGACGATCTTCAGGCTGGCTTCGATATCAAAGCTCTTTACCTGGGTATCCGTGATGCAGCTCGTGGAGCAGGGGCGTCTGAACCTCGACACCGACGTAAATGAGTATCTCGATTTTCAAATTCAGCCTGCATTCGACAAGCCGGTGACCTTGCGCAATTTGATGACGCATACCGGCGGATTCGAAGAGACCGGCAACGACGTTATCCTCACCGACCCGAAGAAAGCTGTTTCGCTCCGCGACTACCTGATCCAGAACCAACCAAAACGCATTTTTCGACCGGGAGAGGTTCCGGCTTATTCCAACTACGGAGTGGGCCTTGCGAGCTACATTGTGCAGCGTGCAAGCGGCCAGCCTTTCGAGCAATATGTCCACGACCACATTTTTGCGCCGCTAGGCATGACGCACTCGTCGTTTTATCAGCCATTAGAAAAGGCACTGGCCACTCTGCCGTCGGAGGGATATCGAGGGAACACTTCGAAGCCGCCGGTAGGGTTTGAGATTTTCAACCCGGTAGGGGCGGGTGGCATTTCTTCGAGCGCGGGCGATATGGGGCGATTCGGGCAGGCGCTTCTGAATGGAGGCACCCTGGATGGGAAGCAGATTCTGAAACCAGAGACGCTGGCACTGATGTGGACACCGCAGTTCCAGGCAAGCAAGGATTTACCGCCCATTTGCATGGGGTTCTACCAGGATTGGCGGAATGGGCTGCGATGGATTGGGCACGAAGGCGATCTGATTGCATTCCACAGCCTTTTCTTTGTCGAGCCGCAGCAGAAGATTGTCCTGTTTGTCTCCTATAACTCAGCAGGCGGCGGAGACAAACCACGCCCGGAGATCATCAACGCATTCTCGGACCGATATTTTCCGGGTGCGCCCAAGGTAGAGTTTCTGAAGACTCCGGCAAAAGATCTGAAAGAAATTGAGGGAGAGTATCAATCATCGCGTCGCTCGGAAAGCACCAAGCTCAAGCTCGCAAACCTGCTTGATCAACGCGAACTGACTGTCAATAAAGATGGCGTCCTGACCGTGGAAGACTTCAAGGATTTGAGGGGCCATGTCATTCATTGGAAGCCGATCGGCAAAGATCTCTGGCAGGCGGAATACGATCAAGGCCGCATCTTTGCTATTCGCGACAGCAACGGAAAGATTGTGAGGCTGGCCGTGGATTTTCCCGGCGTGGAAGTTACGCGGGTGCCCTGGTACGAGAACGGCAATTATGTGCTGTCGGCGGTGGGAGCGAGCCTGGGCGTGATGGTCCTGGTGTTGCTGGCGACGATGGTGCGGGTGGGCCGAAGGATGTTTTTCCGACGTCGTCCGCGGCTGGCTCCCCAACCAGGAACCATCTGGCTGACTTGGGGTCCGAGGATGGCCTCGTTTGTGTGGGTGGTCTTGCTGGGCAGCATCGGAGGATTTTTGGTTGCGGAAGGTGATGACATGATGCCGCCAACGCCGGATTGGTTCCGCTGGCTCGAGGCGGTCAACTGGGTGGCAGGGCTGGCCCTTCTTCTGAGCCTGGTCGCTGTGATTTCAGCTTTCCGCATTTGGCGCCGCGAAGAACTCCGCTGGATTACCAAGGTAAAGTTCTCGTTCGTTGGCCTCGCGTGCGCGATTCTGAGCTGGTTTGCGGTGCACTGGAACATCCTGGGTCCGGCGCACCGGCTGTGAACATCGGAGAGACAGCAGAGACTCAACGTCGGGGTGCAAGAGAGGTCTGTTCCATTCAATGCCGCGCTGAGGGCCGTCAAGTAAACTGACACGTGTGAAGGCCTCGTCGCACGTGATTCAGCCCAGCCGCAAGGAGTTTCTGGCACTTGCCAAGAAGCACACGCTTGTTCCTGTCTATCGCATACTGACAGCCGACCTGGAGACGCCCGTGTCTGCTTTCTTGCGGGCGGCATGGCAGGAGCGGGAGTGTTTTCTGTTGGAGTCGGTTGAAGGCGGCGAGCAGGTGGGCCGGTACACGTTCATCGGGTTGAACCCCTATAAGCGGATCGTGGCGCGCGGCCAGCAGATCACGATCACCGAAGACCAGAAGACGGTTCACCTGGCCGGCGACATCTTTCACGTGCTGCGCGATGCGCTGGGCGGTCATACGCCGGCACGTCTGCCTGGGCTGCCTCCGTTTACTGCGGGCGCTGTGGGGTTCTTTGCTTACGATGCAGTGCGGCAGATTGAAAAGCTACCCGCATTGGCAAAGGACGAATTGGGCGTGCCTGACGCGTGCCTGCTGTTCTTCGACGAAGTGCTGGCATTCGATCATGTGCGCAAGCAAATCTGGATGATGGTGACGGCGGATGTGACGCTGCACTCGCCCGACGCTGCGTATGCGGACGCCGTGAAGCGGCTGGCCAAGCTGGAGAAGCGATTGGGTGCGCCGCTACCGAAGCTGCCCGCGGTAAAACGCGACGGAAAATTGAAGGTGAACTACCGTACGTCAAAGAAGAACTACCTGGCAGCCGTGGAGCGGACAAAGGAATTCATTCGCGCGGGCGATGTGTTCCAGACCGTGCTGTCACAGCGCTTCGACCTGGAGCCCGGGACGGACAGCTTTCAGGTGTATCGGTCGCTGCGCACGGTCAATCCGAGCCCGTATATGTATTTCCTGCGGTTCACGCCGGACGGTCCATTGGGCGCGGCGCCGAAGAGCAATTCAAAGAAGAAAAAGCAGGCTGTTGAGTCTCCGATAGAACTGGCAGGATCATCGCCAGAGCTGCTGGTTCGCGTGCATGACGGCAAGGTGGAGTATCGGCCAATTGCCGGGACGAGGCCACGCGGCGCCAACGAAAAAGAAGACCTGGCTCTCGAAGCCGAGATGATGCACGACGAGAAAGAGCGGGCTGAGCACGTGATGCTGGTGGACCTGGGCCGCAACGATGTGGGTCGAGTGAGCAAATTCGGCAGCGTGAAGGTTGACCGGCTGATGTTTGTGGAACGTTACAGTCATGTGATGCATATTGTGAGCACGATTGAAGGCAAGTTACGTCAGGAGCTAACGGCGGTGGACGCGCTGCGTGCTTGCTTCCCTGCCGGCACACTGAGCGGGGCGCCCAAAGTGCGGGCAATGGAAATCATCGAAGAGCTCGAACCGTCGCGGCGCGGGACCTATGGCGGCGCGGTGCTGTACGCAGATTTCTCAGGCAATCTGGACTCATGCATTGCGATTCGCTCGCTGCTGGCCAAGGACGGCAAAGGCTACGTGCAGGCGGGGGCGGGCATTGTGGCGGATTCCGTACCTGAGTTGGAGCACAAAGAATCCTTGAACAAGGCGCAGGCTGTCATTCGTGCGATTGAGCAGGCTAGGGCACTGTGATTCCGCGGTTATGCTACCCAGGCGCTGCGTTGCCAAAATGGCGCACCACAAAGGCGCGTGGCAGCGAAGAGAAACAGGAAGCCGAGGATCGTTACGCCGGGAACGAGCATCCAACGACCTTCGACACAATCCGTGAGAGCATCGAGCAGTTGCACCGTCGCTACAAGGACGAGCACATTACCGAGTGCGCGCCTTAACCCCACAATCAACAATGCAAAAAGCAGCAGCGCCATTGCGAGGTTGCGCACGGCGAAGTAGTCCGCGAAGGTGCGTACGGCCGGAGTGATGGCATCGTAAGGCGAGACGAGCATGGCCGGCCGGAGCAGCGCGATCGCGGCACCGACAGCGAGAAGAACGGCGCCGAATACGACGACCATTGCAGGCCACCGCGAAGCCGTGGGTGAGATGGATTGCATGGAACCTCTTGGGCGGGCGCAGAGGCGTCCTTCTTGAAGTACGGTGTGCGAGAGAAGCTGGTTCCCACAATGCTCGCAGGCTTGCTACTCGGCGCCGAAGATGCGACGGAACATGTGGCCGATGCGCGTGAAGAGATTGGGCTTTTTGCGCTTCGCGGCCTTTTCCGATGCAGCCGTGTCGGTGGCTGCTTTATCTGCGATGGCTTGCACATCTGTGGCAGGCGCGGACTGGCCAGCGGAGTAGACAAGGGGCGGCGCGTTTTTTGCGGTTTTGACCTTGGTTGGAGTCTTGCTTTCGGAAACGGTGGGAGAAGGCGCGAGGCCTTCGCTTTGGGCGAGCGGGAATTCGTTGCCTTCCACTTGAGCGGGTGCAGGGGGGCAACCGCACGGCTCTTTTTCCTGATCGACAACGGTATCGAGGCTGCCGTGCTGGAACATGACGCGCTGTCCCGGCTGGACGCGATAGAGGCGGCCGTCGAAGACGCTGGTGACGAGGACGTAGGGAGCGTAGGTTCCGGGATTATCCACGCAGGTATCGCCGCCCTGGCCGAGCCGGACTTTGACATTCGCAGGTCCGGGAGCGCCGATGAGGATGCGGAAGTCCGGGGTGAGGATGGTGTCGGCATTTTGGCCGGTGGTGATGTTGGCTTCTACAGCGCCGTGATCCATGGCCAACAGCAACCCCGGCATTTCGCCGGCAGGCGCGTTCGCATCGCTGGCAATCTTGACGGTGGTAGCGGAGCAGATGCGTAGCGATCCGCGACGAGGCAACGAGACTTCGGTCGCGTCGGAGCCCGAAGTGACGGAGCCGTTGGAGGCGATGAGAGCGCGGCCACCGACGACCTGAAGAGCTCCGGTGACCACGGCGGCACTGCCCGGAACATGGCTGTCGAGCGGCACGATGGCGAGAGGCGAGACGACGGTGGTGGCTGCAGGAACCGTAACTGCCGTGGACGAAGCGTCGGTTTGCGCCTGGGCAAGAGCGGGTCCCGCGGCGAGCAGCACCGCCAACACAGAGGCGCAGCTGAAGCTAAGGAATCGCGGCTGTGCTGCGGGCGAGGCGTCGTACATGGGCGTCACATTTCCAGGAAATTGCGGATCATCTGATGGCCGCCCTCTGTGAGGACGCTTTCGGGGTGAAACTGGACGCCTTCGATGGGGAGCGTGCGATGGCGCAGTCCCATGATCACATTGTTTCCCGACTTCCACCCCGCCGACGAAGACCTGTCGCTGGGGACCCCGGACTTCCCTGCACCGTTGGCCTCGGGCGTGCGGGCAGTGACGGTGAGTTCCGATGGGAGCGAGTCTTCTGCAACGATGAGTGAGTGGTAACGCGTGCAAGTGAGGGGCGAGGGCAGGCCGTTGAAGATGCCCTTGCCGTCGTGTTCGACATTGCTGGTCTTGCCATGCATCAGGTTGTGCGCGCGGACGACCTGGCCACCAAAGGCTTCGCCGATCGCCTGGTGGCCCAGGCAGACGCCGAGGATGGGTGCTTTGCCGGCCATGTGGCGAATTAACGGAACGAGGATGCCGGCCTCGCCGGGAGTGCACGGGCCTGGCGAAAGCAGGATGCGGTCGGGATGCAGAGCTTCGACTTCTTCTACCGTGAGCTCGTCGTTACGGCGAACGAGCACGTCCGCACCTAATTCCCCGAGGTATTGGACGAGGTTGTAGGTGAAGGAGTCGTAGTTGTCGAGCACGAAGACCATGGGACTCTCAGTGTAGCGGAGTTGAGGGACAGGGGACGTGGAGTAGGGAAAAGGGAGTAACGGACCCTCGCTGCTCACAGTTTCACAGGTGCCGGCCGCACGGGAGACTGGTCGTCCAGACAACCGCGCTTCGCGCACCTGCTGCATCTCACAGTTTCACAATCGAACAGCCAGAAAAGCGTGGTTCGCGGAGTTGGAACCGGGACCAGAGTTTGATCGGATCAAGTTTTCGACCCAGATAAATGCGATTTTACGAACCGCGTATACCCCCGGGGGGTAGGGGGAGGGGGGGTACCATTTTTCGCCTTTATCTTTCAGATTCCTGAACAGTTAGCTCCGAGAAAATGCGTTCTAAACCGCACTTTTGCGCACATTTGTGCAACCGGCCGGCTCGGCCTTTAGAAATCCAGCGATCCGGCAGGTCGGTGGGCGGACTGGCCCCTTCGGCTTCGCTCAGGGGAGGCTCGGCAATCGCGCTTCGGGCCACATCTCCACCCATTTCCATTGTGAACTTTTCCGTGCATTCGACTGCAAGGACTGGGCAAAAATCGCGCGTTTGGAATGAGGGAGATAGAACCTATTTCAGGCAGTCCCCTCTTGACAAGATTTTTGAGGCGCGCGGATGACGGTCAGGCGCGGGCTTTTTTCTTGCGGCGTTTGTCGTCGTACATGAGATTGTCGGCCCTGGTGACCATGTCTTTGAGGGGCTCGTTGGAGTAGTGGTCGGTGGTGACGTAACCGATGCTGAAGCTGAGCGGATAGGTGCGCGCGATTTTGGCATTTTGCTCGTCTGCGGCGGCCCTGAGGCGTGATGCGGCAAGCTCGATGCCCACGGCGGTGAACTGACCCGCGACGACGAATTCGTCTCCACCGAAGCGGCCCTTGATATCGCTGTTGCGGAAGTTCTTCTCGAGAATTGCGCCGGTTTCGCGGAGGTAAGCGGAACCGACATTGTGGCCGAGGTGATCGTTGATCTGCTTGAGGCCGTCGAGATCGAGGAAGAGGACGGCAAAGGGTTGTTGGGTGCGCTGGGCAAGGCGGAGTGTCTGTTCGGCGAGGAGATAGAAGCCGCGCATGTTGTAGAGGCCGGTGAGATCGTCGCGGAGGGTGAGATCGTGAATCTCTTTCTCCATTTCGTTGATGCGCCAGACGATGGTGAGAAGCAGCAAAAGCGAAAAAGCCACGGCGAACGAAGTGAGGAGCGCGGTGGAGTAGTGCGCGGGAAGGAGACCGCGGAAGGCGAGCTGGGCTTCAGCGATTTCGCGGACAAAGGGCCAGAGGATGAGGACGGGAGCGAAGCCGCGCGCGATTCTGCTGCCGATACCGCCGCCGAGGAAGATGGAGAAGACGCCATGGGAAGCCTGACGAAAGGCCACGACCAGGGTGAGGAGAGAGAAGGGCAAAAGAACCTGGGGCGAGACGAGATCGCCGGGGGTGAGGCTGAAGAGACTGAGCTTGCCGAAGAGATCCTGCGAGGCGAGAACGAGGGCGATGAGACAGAGGCAGCAGACCAGGGCGTCGGAAGCGGAGCGGACGTGTTCATTGTCTGTGCGGACGAGGAGCAGGATGACGGCAATCAACAGGAAAGCGGCGAGGGGTTGAGGAGAGAGACCCGGTTGGCCGGATGGGTTGACGGGCAGGTCCTGGAAAAAGCCGGGCACCGGGGAGAGCGGGACGGCGACAATGACGATGGCGACCATGGAGAGCAAGGCCGGCACCGCGGCGAAGTAGCGGCCGACGAGCGCGGTGAATGGCCGGTTTGACGGCTCGGTAAGGACGAGACTGAAGACGCATCCGAGTTCAACGAGCGCCATGGCCGGGCTGGTGTGGTCAACGAGGAAACCGAGTGCAGGATCGAGATCCGGAATCAACCAGACGGCAAATGTAGCGAGGGCCAACAGAAATACGAGCGCGAGGCCGATCCACTGAGCGATGAATAGCCGGCGGAGCCATGTGGGGTCGGGTTCCCCGGGGGGAAGGATGGAAGTGGGCAGGCGCATGGAGGAAAAAAGTTAGAGCACCGCGCGATGATTGAGGTTCATCGTATCGCACCGGCGGGGAGGGAGAGCGCGCCAAGTGCCGGGGTAGTGCACTTTTGGGCACGTGACTTTGGGGTGTTGGCGAGACGGCAAGATCTCGAGGTTGCGCGCGAGAAAGTGCATCTGCAAGACTGGCATGGGATGAGCATGGTTCTTCATTTTCTGGTGCAGGGACGAGTGCAGGGCGTGGGCTTCCGGTGGTTTGTGCACCGCGAGGCAAGTGAGCTGGACCTGCGCGGGTGGGTGCGCAACACCGAGGAAGGCGACGTGGAGATCGTGGCGTCGGGCACGGTGGAGGACCTGGCCGAGTTGCGCGCGAGCCTGCACAAAGGGCCGCGAGGAAGCCGCGTGGATCGCGTGGTGGAGCATTTCCTGGACGAGAACGAGGGGAAGGGCCTGGAGTCGTTCCGGATTGAAGGGGCGTGGTGATCGCCGCACAGGCGAACATCTGACTTCACGCGACGACAGGGACCCGTGGTTGGGGACTCCGCAAAAACTCAGTTATGGAATGGGCCTACAGGGTTCCGCGCGTGGACCCGGCGAATCTATGGGAGAAATCGCACGCAACTCCGGGGAAATCGTGCATTTCGACTGACGCGGCGCTTTGGTCTCATGGTATAGATTGCGGGGTGGAAGAAAGAGAACGCACCGCATGAGAAAGTTTCCCCTGATTCTTTTGCTTGTCATGCTGGGCACGAACGCGGGTTTGCGCGCGCAGACTTTCGATCTGGCGAATGGCCGCGTGCCGCTGGTATCTCTGAACGGGCTATGGCGATTCCATCCTGGCGACGACCCGCGCTGGGCGGATCCGAAGTTCGATGATTCGAAGTGGGCGCTGTTGCGATCTAACGAAGATTGGGGTGTGCAGGGATTCCCGAAGCTAAGCGGGCTGGCATGGTACCGGTTTGAGGTACGTGTGCCGCCGGATCTGCGGCAGGTGTCGGTGCTTTTCCCAATCATCATGACCTGTTATGAGGTCTATGGGGACGGGAAGCTGCTGGGCACCGTCGGCAGGATGCCGCCCAATCGAATGCCTTATGGCGGCGGTAAGGTCGAATACTTCAAGCTTCCAGCGCCGCAAGCGGGCTCAGACAAAGTCGTGGTGGCATTGCGCGTGTGGCAATGGCCGGGTTGGGCACAGTATTACGGCGGAGGACCGTTCACCGACGATGGCCTCGTTGGGAACTCTATTCACATCGAGAACGAAGCCGGGAGAGCGGCCGACAGAAAATTCAGATACGCCATGTTGGACTGGCTGATGTGCATTCTGGAGGTCCTGGCCGGAGTCGGCGCATTCACGCTGTTCTTGATGCGGCGGACCGACCGGGAGTTCCTGTGGCTGTGCTTGATGTTGTTTTCGAGCGCATTCGCCCACTGGACGAACATTTGGACCTCAGCATTCATCGTAAACATCGAACTCCGCGACCTGTTCAATTGTGTGGGAACATTTGTCAATTGCGGTGCGACGATCCTATTTCTGCTTGAGGTGCTTCGACCGAAGAAGACCTGGTTGTTCAGGCTTGCGCTCGCAGCCATGACATTGGCTCTCATTGAAGGCGTATTTGAAAGTCTTTCAGGCAGCTATCTAGGTGTTGGAACCGATGCCGCTCTTCTTGTGGCCTGCGCAACGGTTCTATCGATTTGGATGATCTCGGTTGCAGTATCGAGTGGAAAGCGCGGCACACTCGATGGGCGGTTGCTCGTGATCCCGGTTGTCCTTCAGACGGGCGTGAACATTCTTCAGGGACTCGCCTGGTCGACATTTGCCTTCGGATGGCAGAACAAGTTTGATGGGAATGTGACTTTAACGAATCACCCTTTTCCTATTACGCTCGCCGTTGTGGTTGAGGCCATCTTTCTCATTGGACTATTGGGAATTCTGATCCTTCGTTTTGCGAGGAAGCGCAGCGAAGAGGAGCGGATTGGGGCCGAAGTGCAAGCTGCGCAGGAAGTGCAGCAGTACTTTATTCCGTCGCAACTCCCGGCGATTCCCGGATTCAAAGTGGAGAGCGCATACAGGCCGGCGCGGGAAGTGGGCGGCGATTTCTTCCAGGTGCTGCCACAGGCAAACGGCAGCGTGCTGGTGGTGCTGGGCGACGTGGCGGGCAAGGGACTGCAGGCGGGCATGCTGGCGACGCTGATTGTGGGAGCGGTGCGCACTGCCGCGAAGTTCACAACCGATCCGAAGCGCATGATGGAGCTGCTGAACGAACGGCTTCAGGGGCGAGGCCTGGTAACGTGCATGGCGATGCTCGTGGAGAAGGACGGGGCGGCGACACTGGTAAATGCCGGACATTTGCCGCCATTCCTGAACGGAACCGAATTGGCGATGGAGGGGGCGTTGCCGCTTGGCGCGCTGGCTGAGATCGACTTTCCGGTGTTGCGCTTCAAGCTAGCGGAGTGCGACTCGCTGACGTTGATGTCGGACGGGATTGTGGAGGCGCAGGATGCCGATGGGCGGCTGTTCGGATTCGATCGGATCGCCGAAATGCTGCGGCGTAACGTGACTGCGTCGGGACTGGCGGGCGCGGCGCAGGACTTTGGGCAGGAAGACGATATCACTGTGCTGACGGTTGCCCGATTGACGCCCGTCCTGGCTTCGTGAGGTGCCTGCTATCGAACTGGTTTGAGTGCGAAGATTTCGGGCGACGGCCACTATAATCGATAGGGAAGATAGCCCGCACTTCGAACGGTTCCCTTCCCGAAGAAAACCAAGAAATCCAGGACCTTGAAGAGGAGTGAGCGGACGCATGCCCGAGACACCGAAGCCAGTGAACGTGGAAGCTTTGAAGGCGCTGGTACGCACAGTGCCCGATTTTCCCAAACCGGGGATTCTGTTTTATGACATTACGACGCTGCTGAAAGACAAGACGGGGTTTGCGCAGTTGATTGATGCGCTGGCGGCGCACTACATCGAAGAGCGGATCGACCTGGTGCTGGGCATCGAGGCGCGCGGATTTATCTTTGGACCCGCGCTGGCCTACAGACTGAACGCGGGCTTCGTGCCGGTACGCAAGCCGCGGAAGTTGCCTGCACCGGTGGCGCGCGTGACCTATGACCTGGAGTATGGGTCGGACGCGCTGGAGATTCACATGGACGCGATTCGGCCTGGACAACGCGTGGTGCTGGTGGACGATCTGCTGGCGACAGGCGGCACGATGGAAGCCACGGTGAAGCTGGTGAATCAGCTGGGCGGCGAGATTGCCGGGTTGGCTTTCGCAGTGGAGTTGGATTTCTTAAAAGGCCGCGAGCGGTTCACGGAGTATGACGTGTTCAGCCTGTTGCACTACGACGAGTAGGGACTGCATGCGGCGGAAGCGCACGGCGCGCTGACCAGTTGGTTGATTCATCCGCGAATGGCGAAGCAAAGGGCGTGGCTGGGGCCGCGCCCTTCCTTTTTTGCGCGCGAAGAGTGTGTGGTCAGGAAGTGCTGCCGGGGACGACTTCGTGGATGGCGTCGATGTCTTCGGAAGGACCGTTCTCGGCGGCTTCCTGGAGCATTTGCGCGTCGGCGAAGCGATAACCCACATACACATCGGTGAGCAGGTAGGTGGGGTTGGAGGGATCGTCTTCGATTTTTTTTCGGAGCTGACGAATGAAGGTGCGCAGGTATTCAACTTCTTCGCGGCAGTCGGCGCCCCAGACGGCGGTGAGCAACTTGGCGTAGGTGATGACGCGGCCAGCGCGGCTCATGAGGCAATAGAGGATGTCGTATTCCTTGCGGGTGAGGTGGACGGGCTGTCCGCGCTTGGTGACGTTGCGCTTGGCGGGAGTGAGCTTGATTTCGCCGATCTCGATGGGGGCATCTTCCACACGCGTGGGTGCGTGGACACGGCGGTGTGCAGTACGAATGCGGGCGATGAGTTCGCGAATGGAAAAGGGTTTCGTAACGTAGTCGTCTGCGCCGAGCTCGAGAGCTTCGACTTTTTCTTCTTCACCGTCGCGCACGGTGACCATGAGAACGGGCAGGCGCGGAGCGGAAGAACGAATGCGCCGCAAGGTCTCGATGCCGCCGATACCGGGCATGTTGATGTCGAGGAGCACGACATCGACGGGATTGGAGTGCAGAAGCTGCAGCGCCTCTTCTCCGCGAGAAGCTTCGAAGACCTGGAAGCCGAGTTCGGCGAGAGGTGGACGCAGAGCACGGCGGATGGCCGGTTCGTCGTCGACGATGAGGACGCGGATGGCTGGCTGGTTCATCGAGCTTTCCTTTTCTGTACTGGGGCGGGAATTGCCGCAAAAAATGACGTGCCCTCATCCTGGTCGCTGTTGACCCAGACGTAGCCGCCGTGGATGACTGCGACGCGCTTGGCGACGGCGAGGCCGATACCGGTGCCGGCGGCGCGATGGGAGGATGTGGAAGAGCGATAGTAGCGATCGAAAATGCGTTCGCGATCAGCGATGGGAATGACCGGGCCGAAACTGTGTACGGAGAAGATGACTTCTGCCTTGGCCTGCACGGCGCGGATGGTGATGGGCGTGCCGAAGATGGAGTACTTGCAGGCGTTGTCGATGTACTGAGTAAGAAGCATGGTCATGAGTCCGCGATCGCAGCAGAGCTGGAGGTCGTCGTCGGGCAAATCGATGGTGAGCTTCATGCTGGCGAGGCGTTCCCCGACTCCGGCCACAACTTCTTCAATGAGCCCGGCAACGCCGACAGAAACGGCATGGATAGCGACTTCGCCTGCGTCGAGGCGCGCTGTTGTGAGCAGGCGCGCGGTGAGATCGCTGAGTTGGCCGGTTTGCTCGCTGATGAGGGAGACAAGCTCGGATTGCGCGGGCGAGAGTTTACCCATCTCGCTGAGTCCGGTGGACGCGGCGCGGATAGCGGTAAGCGGAGTTTTGTAGGCGTGGGCGAGGCTGTCGAGAACGGTAGCACGAAGCTGCTCGGTGCGGCGTTCGGTCTCGATGCGGCTCTCGTTGGCGAAGGCCCGGTAGCGGTCGAAGGTGATGGCGATGAGGGAGGCGATCGCGTTGTTGGTGAGGGGGCTGGTTTCTCCGCGTAAGACGATGCTCCCGATGGGGACGTTGCCGAGGCGCAGGACGCGGCGGCTGATGCCGGTCTCTTCGTCGTCGTCGTTGGTCTCGAAGTAGTAGACGTTCTGGGCGAGTTCTTGCGGATCGTCCTGCCAAAAGCCGGCCTGGTAGGTTTCGTGGAGATCGGCGTCGAAGACGACGACGGCCTCGAGCGAGAAGATTTCGTGGACCAGTTCGGCAAGCTGGGCACCGGGCTCCACATGGAGGTTCATCTGGAGGGTGCGGCGGGTGAACTCGTAGAGATCGTGCATCTGGTCGCCCCAGGATTCCGACTCCTTTGCGTGTTCGGTGACGCGGGAAGAGAGCCGACTGACCACCAGGGCGGTAAGGATGAAGGCGAGCAGCGTAACGGAATTGACCGGATCCGCGGCAGGGTTGAACTGGTTCTGACGGGCGGTAAGGAAGCTCTGAACGACCACTGCAGACAGGGAGACAACAACGGCCTGCCAAAATCCGCAGAGCAGCGCAGTGGGAACGACCACAACGAGGCAGAGCAACGCAGAGACAGGCAGGAGCCACTGGAACCAATGGGCAAGGGCGCAGATGAAGCCGACGACCATAATGCCCAGAGCGCACTCAAGCGCGAATAGAAGGGCACGGGAACGCGCGCCGCGCAATCGGCGGGCGTGCAAGGCAGCGCGCAGCGGAATGTAGGTTCCTGACAACCGACCAGATCCTCTCCTGCGAAGTGGTCCCGTGATATTTCAGCGGTGCATTCTGCGGTTTTGCGGCAAAAAGAGGTGCAGAGTTCAGGGTTCAGATTTACCGGCGCCGCGGACAACTGTGGCAGAATCCTTCGCGGCGGGAAGCGTATTCAAATTTTATCAGTATCTTCATTTCCTCCTTATGGAGGTGCTTGTATGCGGACCGGTATGGCGAAGGAACGATGAATCGCGCGCGCGCGAAACTCTTTTGAATGAAAGAGGCAACGCATAAGGATTTCTTTTTCCCATCTTCATTTTCTCTTTATGCCCAATTTGCGTAACTAATGTTAATCCGCAGCGATCGGACGATCTCCGGGTGACTGCCTAACCAAGGCAGCAATCCCGGCAAATGACCTCCACACGGCAAGGAAGCTCGCTAGCCCCAGCGACTTGTCAGCCCATCGACATTGAGTTGTCCGATGGACCCTGACGCCGGGTCAGGGTGGAGTGTGTGCCAAAAAAGGGCGCAACAGTCTGGAATCTTGATGGGCAGTCCTGCTTTTATTTCCGCGACCTACCACAATTCATCTTTCATCGGGAGGAACAGTGAAGACACACCTGAACCTGAAGGGCCTCATACTGTCATTTACAGGTGCGGCAATGGCCGTAACTGCTGTCGCGCAGACAGCCGCACCCGCGCCGGACCAGACTCCGGCTCCGGCACCAGCGGCGCAGGCACCTGCGCCAGCACCAGCACCAGCGGCGGCACCGGCGGCGCCCACGTGGAGCGTGGGTCCGATGGACATCAGCGGACTTATCGATGGCTACTACAGCTACAACGCCAACCGCCCGAGCGATTCAGCGAACGGGCAGACGAACGATCTCTATAACTTCAACGACAAGACGGACCAGTTCAACCTGAGCGAAGCGCGGCTGACGCTGAACCACGACCCGGATCCGGTGGGCGCGCATGTGGATCTATTTTTCGGAAGGACGAACACGCTGATCAACGGGAGTTCTCACGACAATGCGGACTACGTGGAGCAGGCGTTTTTGAGCCTGAAACCCGCGAAGGCGAAGGGTTTTGAAGCGGACTTCGGCAAGTTTGCCACGTCGGCGGGAGCGGAAGTGATCGAAGCCAAGGACAACTGGCTTTACTCGCGCTCGCTGCTGTTTTCCTGGGCGATTCCCTACTATCATTTCGGCCTTCGCACCTCGATGCCGGTATCGAAGACGGATACGATCGGCGTGCAGGTCGTGAACGGCTGGAACAACGTGACGGCGAATAACGGCGGCGTAACGATCGGCGTTACCAATGCGCTGGTGAAACCCAAGTACACGTGGAATGTGAATTACTACACAGGGCCTTCGAACGCCAGCACCCAGAAAGGGTATCGGAATCTTTTTGACACCACGTTGCTGCTGACGCCGAATGCGAAGTTCAATGCTTATTTGAACTATGACTACGGGCAAAACCGGGATCACTCGTATTACTTCGACGGAATCGAGGAGGTGCTGGACAGCTCGCTGAACCACTGGCAAGGCGTGGCGGCGGCCGTGCATGAGCAGATCACGGGCACCTCAGCAGTTGCGGGCCGTTTTGAATTCTTCCACGACAATAACGGCTTCTCGACAGGCGCCGCGCAGGAAGTGAAGGAATTTACCGGCATGTACGAGTACAAATGGGCCGAAGGCCTGTTGACACGGGTGGAATATCGCCGCGACTGGTCAACGGTTCCCTATTTCCACAAGGGCGACACCAACATGGTCGACGCACAGACCACGGCGACCGTTGGCCTGGTTGCGTTCTTCGGGCCGAAACGATAGGCGCCGATGAACGACCGATCTGCGTTTGTTTACCCATCCTTGCGAAGCAAAATAGCGCCGAGGATGGGTACCCGCAGAAGTCAGGGATTCTCAAACGGCGTGAATGTTTCTTCATTTCATCTTTATCAACGCAACTCTAGGCTTTGAGTCATCCAAGACCCTTTCGTGCATCGTCCCGCAAAAGGAACTTCAAGACGGGCGAGCTTTGAAGGATCCCGGACTCCTCGCCGGGAGCAGCGAACAGAAATTCAACAATTTCCAGGAGAATGCAAATGGCAGAACAGAAAGCACCACAGATGCAGGCCACCCTGGGCCTAACCGGGTTGACCAGCAACGCAATGGCGCTCATCGCTCCCGGCGCCTTCCTTTGGCTCACGTTCTTCATTCAGGCGACGACAGGCGTAGCCGGCCAACCCTCGACGGCACCGGCGATGTGGCTGGGAATTTTCGGCGCACTGGTGCTCTGCCTGGCGACGGCGGTTGCCTACGCTGAGATTTCGAAGCTCTATCCCGGCACGGGTTCGAGCTACTATTACGCGGAACAGGCGTTGCTCTCGAAGGACAAAGCATTCAAGTACGCTCGTGTTGCGAAGTTTATTGTGGGCTGGGGCTCGCATCTTTACTACTGGGTTTATCCCGGGGTGATGGTGGCGACGACCGGCATCTTTATCGGATACGTGGTCGGCTTCCTCGATCCCACGTTCATCAGCGGTTCGAACCCCGGGCCGGTGTTCATGGCACTGGTGGCGATTGTGTTCTCGTTCTTTGTGGCATGGATTGCACAGAAGGGCGCAGGCGCGTCGACGGCGGTGAACCTCGCGATCAACATTGTGCAGATTTCGGCGCTGATCGTATTCAGCGTGCTGGCGCTGGGCTATCGCATGAATCATCCAGCTGGGTCGCCGGCGTTCAACTACGACGGACAGTCGCTCTCGACCTACACCTACCAATTCGCGACCAATCCCAAAGACGGTTCGACGATGCGCGACGCCAGTGGCAATCCCCTGCCGCTGCTTGACAAAGCCGGCAAGCCGGTTCCCTTCACGATCGACTACCCGACGACGGATGCGACGGGCAACTTTCTGACGCACCCCAACGCGACATCGGTGATTGCCCCGCACAAATTCAGTTACATGTTCATCCAGGCCACGGTGGCAATTCTGATCCTGGTCGGCTTCGAATCGGTAACCGCGATGGGAGGCGAAGCGAAGAACCCAACGAAACATATACCGATTGCGGTGATCGCGTCGCTGTTGATTCAAGGGTTGGTGTGTTATCTGATCGAGTATTTCGCAGCCAACTACTTCCTGAATTCCGGGTATACGATGCAGAGCGCGGCTGGATCGGCGGCACCGATCGGCGACATGATGATTATTGTGGGCGATGCGCTGCTGGGCCAGGGCCATGGAAAGTACTTCATGCTGGCTGAGGCCGTGACGGTGTTCCTGGCTCTGATTGGAACGACGCTGAGCTGCATGAACACAGGCGCCCGCGTTACTTACGCGATGGGCAAAGACGATGAGGCTCCGGAGCACTTTGGAATGCTGCATGCCGAGTCACTGACGCCGCGCCGGGCGATCTGGACACTGGCTGCCATCTCAGCGGTTCTGGGAACACTGGCAGTTTCGCTCGTGTTTGCCGATGCCAGCGCACCGACCGATGCGACGATTGCCGCGCTGCCGCACGGCATTCTTTCGAGCTTTGGCTACACGAATCACGATCAGCTGGCGGCGCTGCCGAATTCGCTGCTAACCATCACGCTGACGTCGAACTTTGGTACGTTTATCCTGTATGCGCTGAGCTGTTTCCTGTGCATCGTGGCGTACCACAAGCGGCCGGATCACAATTTCCTTCTGCACACGCTGATTCCGGGATTCGGGCTGGCGGCGAACCTGGTCTGCATGGGTTTCTATGTTGCAGGTCCGTTCTTCAACCTGGGCACAAAGATGGAACCATTGACGGCCCTGGGCATCTCAGGAGCATGGGGCCTGTATGGCGCTATCTATTTCCTGCGAGCATCGAAGTCGAAGGGTAAGGCGGTTCTGCTGGAGTCGAAGAGCGTGACGGGCTAAACCGGAGCGGTTTGAACGCAACAACTGGGTGGTATCTCCCGATCCTTGCTTCGGCAGGGCCAGTGACGGAGTTCCACCCAGTTGCTTTTTCAAGAAGAAGTGTTTTGGATGGACTGAAAGTTTGTTGTATTCCTGAAAGCGGTTTCACAGTGCTGAGCCTTTGGAGCTTGAGATGAGGCAACTGCGGAGCTGCTGAGGGATTCGAGCCTCGCCGCGGCAACGCGGCAAATCCCCCAGGCGGCGGCGCCCATGTTGGATGTACAGTTTGGCCAGGCAAGCGATCCCGGCAAAGTAAGAACGAACAACGAAGATTCGATGGGGTCGTTCATTCCGAATTCGCGACAGCAGGCGCGCTCGCACGGCTATCTTTTCGCCGTAGCGGATGGTGTGGGCGGGCTGGATCTGGGCGAAGTGGCGTCGGCAACGGCGGTCTCGGTACTCACCGAAGAGTTTGCCAAGGCCCAGTCGGATTCAATGCTGATCAGCCTGTTGCCGCGGCTGATTGCATTTGCGAATGCGGCCGTCCACGACCGTACGCTGGCTCCCGAGTATCGCGGGAAAAAGATGGCGACGACGCTGGTGGCGTGCGCGATGCGGCACGATCAGGCCATTGTGTCGCATGTGGGCGACTCGCGTTGCTACCTGGTGCGAAACGGGAATGCCAAGCAGATCACCCAGGATCACACCTGGGTAAACGAGCAGCGCAAGATGGGCCTGATCACCGAGAAGGAGATCGCGGAGTCGGATGCGCGTCATGTACTCATCCGCTCGCTCGGGCCCGAGATGTTTGTCTCGGCGGACACCACGGCTCTGACGCTGCAACCAGGGGATGTTCTGGTGCTGTGCAGCGATGGAGTGCACGACGAGATGAAGTCCGGGACGATGGCGGAGATTGTTTCGCAATCGAAGAGCGTGGAAGAACTGGCGCGCGAACTGGTGGCGAAGGCCGTGGAGAATGATGGAAACGACAACACGACAGCCCAGGTGATCCGTGTGCGCTCTGTGGAGCAGGTGGGCATGTACCGGGGCCGGCCGTACAGGCTGCAGTCGTAAAACACGGAACAGGGATCAGGGAATAGGGAACAGTCAATCAGACTCCGGCGAAGAGCGATTAGAGTAGATAGAGTTTGCTGAATGGAGTTTGGCGCACGATGGGTTTTCTCGACACGGTAGAAGCGGGAATGCAGATTGACAACTACCGCGTGGAAGCGTCGGTTGCGCGCAGCGGCATGGCCTCGATTTTTCGCGCCGTGGACACGCGAGACAACCGCATCGTGGCATTGAAGATTCCGCATCCGGACATGGAAGCGGACCCGATTCTCTTTGACCGGTTCCAGCGCGAAGGTGGAATTGGAGAACGTCTCGATCATCCCGGCGTGATGCGCGTGTTTGGCGGCGAAAAGCGGTCGCGCGTTTACATGGTGATGGAGTGGTGCGACGGGAAACTGCTGCGGCAAGTTCTGAGTGACGGGCCCATGTCGCAGGACCGGGCAATCCGGATCGCGGTTCAAGTGTTAAAGGCGCTGGAGTACATCCATGAAAACGGCGTGGTGCATCGCGACCTGAAGCCGGAAAACATCATGGTGGATGCGAACGACAACATCAAGCTCATTGACTTTGGGATTGCGGGCGACTCGGCCGCAAGGCGGCTGACCTACGCGAACTTCACGGCGACATTGGGAACGGCGGATTACATTTCGCCCGAGCAGGTGAAAGGCAAACGCGGCGATGGGCGTTCGGACATCTACGCGATGGGCATCATTTTGTACGAGATGCTGACGGGGAAGCAGCCATTTGTGGGATCGACGCCGATGGAAGTGATGAACGACCGCCTGCTGAATGCGCCGACGCCACCGTCGGTGGTCAATCCGTCGATCTCTCCGCAACTGCAGGAAGTGCTCTATCGCGCGCTGGAGCGGGACCCCAAAAACCGCTATGCGCGGGCAAGCGATTTTGCACGAGATTTGGAGCATTTGGACGAAGTTGGCGTGGAAGACCGGCCGGAGATCCACAACTGGCGCAAGCGCAAGGCGCAATTTCCGCGGCAAGTGCTGTATTACCTGGCGATCGCCCTGATCCCCGTGGTGATTCTGGCCCTGATGTATTTGATTGCCCACCTCCGATAGGCGGCGAGCGGGCGATTCTTCACGGCATCTTTATGGACTCGGCTCTAGGATTTTCTTGCGTACCCCACATTCATTTGCCTTAAGGAGACCCATGGCCAAGTACAAACTGGAATACATCTGGCTTGATGGTAAGAAGCCTGTTCCTGAACTGCGCGGCAAGACACAGTTGAAGGACTTTCCATCGACACCCACTCTTGCTGACATGCCGCTCTGGGGCTTTGATGGCAGTTCGACGATGCAGGCCGAAGGCAAAAGCTCCGATTGCATTCTGAAGCCGGTGGCGCTCTATCCCGATGCGAGCCGGAAGAATGCATTCATTGTTTTGAGCGAAGTGATGCACCCGGACGGCACTCCGCATGTGACCAATGGGCGGGCCACGACGCCGGATGATCCGGATATCTGGTTTGGCTTCGAGCAGGAGTACTTCCTCTACAAGGACGGGCGTCCGCTGGGTTTCCCGGCGGAAGGCTACCCGGGTCCCCAGGGACCCTACTATTGCGGCGTGGGATACAAGTACATGGGCAGCGTTGCCCGCACCATTGTGGAAGAGCACCTGGAGCTCTGCCTGGCGGCTGGAATCAACCACGAGGGCATCAACGCCGAAGTGGCGAAGGGCCAGTGGGAGTTCCAGATATTCGGAAAGGGATCGCACAAGGCGGCCGACGACATGTGGACGGCACGCTACCTGATGATGCGCCTTTGCGAGAAATACGAAGTGGATGTGCAGTGGCACTGCAAGCCAATCAAGGGCGACTGGAACGGCTCAGGCATGCACACAAACTTCTCGTTTAAATACCTCCGCGAAACGGGCGGCAAGGAGTACTTTGAAGCCCTCATGGCGGCGTTCGACAAGAACAAGGATCTGCACATTGCGGTTTACGGCCCGGACAACGAATTGCGGTTGACCGGTCACCACGAGACGCAATCGATCCACAAGTTCAGCTACGGGCTTTCGGACCGCGGCGCTTCGATCCGCATGCCGGTGAACTTTATCAAGAACGGATACAAGGGCTACCTGGAAGATCGTCGTCCGAACTCCGAGGCCGATCCTTACCAGATCGTTTCGCAGATCTTCAAGACGATCTCGAGCGTACCGCAGCAAGAACTGACACCCGCTTAAAGCGCGGAGCAAGGATCAGCAGAGCGCGGTTCGAAAGAGCTGCGAACATTGTCAGGAATTCAGGGCATAAGCGGAATGAGGTCACAAAGTGACGCTTCGTTCCTCTTATGCCCTTGTTCTTGTGCAATTTGCACCAGCTTTGGGGCAGGTGTTAGATTTCGGATGAATGCCGGAATCCACAGGAAGAGGGAGAACCATGGCGACTGAGTACCGAAATTTTCTCGCGCTCTCGTACGAAGAGCTGGAAGAACTGAATCTTCAAGCCAAGGCCGAACGCATCAAGCGCGTGCCGATGGACGAGGTTCGCGAAAAGCGGATCAAGTATCTGAAGGATGAGAAGCGGATCAAGGCGGTGACGGTACTCTTCAGCGATCTGGAAGGCCGGTTGCACCTGCTGGATTATGACAAGAAATTTCTCCTCGGATCGTATGAGAACTTGACGTTTGACGGCTCATCGATTCGCGGCTTTACGGCACAGAAGGAAAGCGATCTGCGGCTGGGTATCGACTGGAGCGCGTTCTATTGGGTTCCGGCGGATGTGTTCGGGAATGGCAAGGTGCTGGTGTTTGGCACGGTCATTGACAAGGACGGAACACCGTATACGGGCGACCTGCGCGGTGTGCTGAAGAGCTATGCGGATAAGCTCCACAAGGACAAGGGCTACACGCTGAACGCGGCCAATGAGATTGAGGGCTTTCTGTTTGACGGGAAGGACGCCGAGCGGCACTTCCATACCACAGGAAGGTTCGATTTCATCAATACGGGCGGATACTATCACGTGCTGCCGCTCGATCCGCTGCGCCAGTTTATTGACACGGCAGCCGAAGTGCAGCGGGCGATGGGATTCCAGAACGAGAAGGACCACCCGGAAGTGGCGCCGAGCCAGTTTGAAATCAATTACGGCTACGGTGAAGTGGTAGCAGCGGCAGACCAGATTCAGCTCTACAAATTGCTATGCCGGCAGATTGCGAACAACATGGGCTACACGGCGTGTTTCCTGCCGAAGCCGGTGGTGGGTGTGAACGGCAGCGGCATGCACACCAACGTGTCGATCTCGAAGGGCAAGACGAACCTGTTCTGGGATGAAAAGGGACAAGAGAAGCTGTCGGGATTTGGCTGGGAATTTATCGATCGCATTTTGACGCATGCCCTGGACATCTGCCTGATTCTGAACTCGAGCGTGAATGCATTCCGCCGGCTGGATCCTCACTTTGAAGCGCCGAACCAGATCAAGGCATCGCCGACGGACCGTGGATCGATGGTGCGTGTGCCGATTGGCAACTCGCGCTCGATGCGTGTCGAAGTGCGGTCGGTAGCGCCGGACGCGAACCCATATCTGACTCTTTACTCGATCTTCAAGACGGGCATCGACGGCACAACGGCCAAGATTCAGAACCTGCGCCAGGCGGAACGCTATCTGCCGGATCACATTCAGCAGGCTATCGATGACTTCAAGGGATCGAAGTGGGTTGAGAAGATCCTGGGCGCGGATGTGCAGGGGCGTTTCGTTGATCTGAAGCAAGCTGCTGCGAACCGCTGTGCCCGCGAACTGGGAACCTTTGTGAAGGCGCCCGAAGTTCAGTTCCACCACGAGGTTTACAATCAGTCGCTCTGGAACATTTTCTAAAGTGGTTGCGGCATTGGAAAAGAAAAACGGCGTGGCCTGAGGGCTACGCCGTTTGGTTTTGGATCAAAAAACGCGGCTTCTGCGCGGACCCTATTGCCGTTGCGGCAGGAAGTAGGAATCGACTGCCTGCATGAGCGACATGCTATCGAGGTGCGGCTTGCGTCCTTCGTAACGGGCAGACCAGCAGACTTGATTCACGAGGTCGCGCGGGAAGCAGCCCCGGAGTTCCTGCTTGAGCGTTCCGCGAATGACGGTGATCAGTTCGTCGAGGAGTTCCTGATCCGCTTCAAGGCCGCGCGCGTTTGCCACGCGGCGAAAGATTTCGCAGAATTGATCGTTGGAAACGGCGCCGACGTAGATCTTGGTTTGGATGCGGCGGAGGAATGCGGCGTCGAGCATCTCCATGGGATCGAGATTGGATGCGAAGACCACGAGCATCTCAAACGGGATTTCGATTTTGCGGCCGCCGGCGAGGGTAAGGAATTCAATTTTGCGATCCAGCGGCACGACCCAGCGGTTGAGCAACTCGTCGGGGCGAATGCGCTGGCGGCCGAGGTCGTCAATGATGAGAACACCGTTGTTGGCCTTCATCTGCATGGGCCCGACATAGAACTTGGTGACGGGATTGAATTGCAGGTCGAGCATTTCGGCTGTCAGTTCGCCACCGACCATGACGCGCGGACGGCGGCAGCGGACCCATCGCAAGTCGCGATCGCTACGCTCTTCAGAGGGCAGACGCTCGTGGATGGCGGGATCGTAGAGAGTGATGATTTGCCCGTCTACTTCAATCGCATAAGGAATCCAGACTGAGTCTTCTGCAACGACTTTGGACAAGGTCTCGGCGATGTCTGTCTTTCCTACGCCGGGAGGTCCATAGAGAAAGATGGCGGCGCCGGAGTTGAGTGCTGTGCCGCATTGAACCAGAGTCTTTCGGTCGAGGACGAGGTGAGAGAAAGCGCGTTCGACGTCTGGCGGATGGATTTCGAGGTTGTGGACGGCCTGGCGGCGGACCTGATCGACGTAACTGGACAGCGAGACAGGCGCAGGGCCTGCATAGTGGCTTGTGGCAAGGAGCTCAAGAGCGCGTGTTCTCCCCTGCGAAGTAATGGCGATGTAGGGGATATTGCCCGTCATGCCGGTAACTTCGCACAACATTTTGCTGCGCAAGCGGTTGAACAGGCTATTGGAGACTTCGTAGCTAACGCATGTGTGCTCGGCGAGCTGAAGCACTGAAAACGGCCCAGAAAGATAGAGCGTTTTGAGGGCGATGTCTTCGAGAATCGATTCGCGAACTCCCAAATCATAGATGGAATCGGGCTGTGTTTCCGGAGTTGCGGCAAACTCGGATTTGAGGAAGTCTTGCATGTGGGGAGGCACCTAAATCCTGATTTTCAAAATTAAACCAACTATACCTCGCACGCAGTGGCCAGCCAAGGACATTCGGGGTCTGTTCGCGCAAACGTAATGTGTCTAGTGAACAGGCGTAACGGCAGATTTTTGTGTGCCTTTAAAGCTATGAAAATAAGGGCCAAGGGCGCATGCACTCGCGATCGAGAATCGGGCGAAGCGCGCAGGCAAAATCAGTTTGTCGAGTGATGAAAAATGCGTTCCATCGACCTGAGGGAATCGACTGGAAACACGCCGCAGGCGCGGCCCAGCGCTTAGAGATGAGCGGACGGGAGATGCGTGGCAGTTCTCGGGCGGCCGACGGCACGAGGGAAGCTAATTCTTGTTGTGGGACGCATTGCGGGATGTGCGCCATGAATATCTGCAACGCAAACATGCGCAACGTAAATTCCACACACTACTGCTTCAACCAGTCGAGCGAATGTTTTTCGATGGCGATCCGGACGAGCTGGCTTCGCGTGCGGACACCGGCTTTATGAAAGAGCTCTTGAATGACCGCTTTCACCGAACTTTCGGAGGTGTTCATGCGCCAGGCAATTTCTTTGTTAGCAAGGCCGTCGAGAATGGCGCGCAGCACCAGGGTTTGCCGATCGGTAAGGGGACGCGCGCGAATGACTGCCTCGTCGCGATTGCGGCGACCTGCGAGCAATGAATTGAGGGCGGAGCTGTCGAGCCAAACCTCGCCACCCGCAACGCGGTCAATTGCGGCGAGGAGCTGATCCGAATTGTTGTGCTTGAGGAACACGCCCGAGGCGCCAGCCTCCATAAACTGGACTGTGGCCTGGTCGGAAAGACCGGCAGTCACCATCAAGATTTTGACTTCCGGGTCGCGTTCCTTGAATTCCGTAAGAAGGCTAAAGGCCGAATCTTCGCCGAGGTCGTAGTCCAGCAGCACAATGTCCGGCTTAACGCGGGAAAACTCGACAACCGCCTCTGTAGCGTTGGCGCTCTGGCCAACGATGCGAAAGCCGGGGTGGCCGTTGAGAAGCCTGCTGAGACTTTCACGAAACAGACTGTGATCGTCCACCATCAGGATGCCGATGTCGGGCACGCTGCCTCCTGTCCAGTGGAATGAACCGCAGAGAGTGAAACTGTAAAGCTCGATCCGCCGGGCGACGGCTGATAGCGAATATCGCCTCCGAAAGATCGCACAAACGCACGGGAAAGATAGAGACCGAGGCCGGTAGCCTGCGCTCCATCCTGAAATGGGCGGAAGAGGTGTTCAGGGTGGAGAACGCCGCCGCCGGAATCGACAAATTCGACCGAAACAAGGTCACCCTCGGTTGCCGTGGCCACGGAAAGCAGTTTCGCGGGACTTTGCGAGAGCGTGCGAATGCTGTTGGTGGTCAGATTGAGGAATACCTGCATGAGGATTGAGCGGTCGGCCCAAACGAGAGGCAAGCCGGGCTCAATCGACCAGGTTGCGGCGATTTCGTCATCGTCGAGTGTAGGGTCTATGACGATTCGGAGTTCTTCGAGCAAAGCGCTGAGGTCGACTTCGCTGGTCTGGTTGGTGGTTTGCCGCAGGTTGACGTTGGCGATCCGCTCCAATGCAACGATAAGATTGCCAAGCGCCTCAAAGTCCTTGTTGCCTGCGACGGTGCCCGACCTTTGCAGGTTCTGATGAACCGCGCCGATGGCTCCGCAGATATTGCGAATCTCGTGGGAAACCGCGCCGATGGCGATCCTGGAGCCGGCAAGCAACTGGTGTAAGCCAGCCACTTCGTGTGTGCGCAGGTCCTCGGATGCGTCGAGAACCATGGCAGCGAGCCGTACCCCAGCGTTTGTCCGATAGGTTGAAAAGGAAATGTCGGCCAGGAAGGTTTCGTTATTCTCGCGTTGGCCGCGGGCCTGCATCACGGTGCGGAAAAAGCGCTGAGAACCGTCGGGACCTGAAACGTTGCGCAGCGATGGAAAATAGCGGTGAATTTCTTTGCCTGGAAGCTCGTCGGCAGGCACGGCCAGCATGCGATGCGCTGCTTCGTTTGCCATGAGAACTGCCCCTCCGGCGTCTGCGGTAAAAATGGCGGCCGGGCTGCTCTCGATGAGAATCCGCAACTGCTCCTCCGCTTCGCGACGGGCTTCACTTTGCCGCCGGATTTCTTCCAGGTGCTCGAGCACGACCTTGCGATTCTTGTTGACCTCGCGCACAAAGAAACCGGCGCCGAGAAAGGCAGCGAAGAAGAGTACATCGCGCGAAACGCCAGTCCTGGGGCTCCACTTGAGATCGCTAAACAGCTCTGCCAAGAACGTGCAGAAGGCGGCAACGACTCCAATCTGCCAGGGTTCCAGCACGCTGCCCGCCATTGCCAAGGGGGCGAGATAGAGAAACCCGAGCGGAATCTCGCCGACGATCCACCAATCGACCAGCGCGATGAGCGCGATAAGACTGCCGACTTTGATCAGCACCGATCGCCGGTCGTGGCCTATGAACAATCCAAACATCGAGTCTCGCTCTGCCGCGAAAATCTGCGGCCTATCTCAACCATTCTAGAGACTGACGCCGGGAACTCCAGAGAAACAAGAACCGCGGAGGCGAAGGCTTACCCGAAAGATAGGTAAAACCCCATGAAAGATGGCTGGGCACGGCTGAAAGATGAAGCGCGCAAAGCTTAAAGATGGGCCCTGCAGGGACGGACGGGCACCTAAGCTGAGTTTACCCAAGAGCAAGGTCATGGTCGAACGGATGCCATGGTTGGCAGTTTCCGATACCAAACCAAAAGGAAAATCAGTTGCAGAAACTGAAAGCAGGCAGCGCTTCTCGAGGTGCGTGGGCACTTCTGGGATTTGGGATCTTGATGGCAACCGGAGAGCGAGGCGCCGCACAAGAGAACCTGAACTGGGATCAGGCAAAAGCGCGCTTTGAAGCGACCAACCCAGTCCTGAAAGTCGATGAAGCAAGCGTGGAAGAGATGAAGGCCGAGGAGGTCACAGCCTTTTTGCGGCCCAACCCTCAACTAACGCTGGCAGCCGATGGAACACAGATTGCGCCTCATGACGGAGTTTGGACCCCGTTGAAGGGCACTACGGTCCAACTAGGGGTGAGTTACCTGCATGAGCGCGAGCACAAACGCGAATTGCGCCTGCAAAGCGCAAAGGAAGGCACTGAGATCGCGGGACAAGAGCACGCGGACCTGGAGAGGCAGATGGAGTTCACACTGCGCTCGGCCTTCGTCCAGACAATGGAGGCAAGGGCGGTTCTGGACCTGGCACGCTCGGATCTCGATTACTACGATAGGGTGATCGGCATTAGCCGGGAGCGCTTGAGAGCGGGCGACATTGCGGAGATTGACCTGGACCGGATTGAGTTGCTCCGGGTGCAGTACGAATCCGAAATTCAGACAGCGCTTGTGAATCTGCATACTGCAAAGATCGCCCTGCTGCAACTGCTGGATGACAAGACGCCGGTCGAGCACTTTGATGTGACGGGAACGTTCGATTTCTCAGACACATTGCAGGCGCAGGATGCGGTGAGGCAGGCTGCGCTCACAGCGCGACCCGACTTGCAAGCAGCCCTGCAGACGATTGAGCAGTCCAAGACGAACCATAAGCTTGCTGTGGCGAATGGCTCGACCGATCCGACATTTAGCGGCTGGTACACGTGGAATGCCTCGACGAACAACCCCAATGGAAACCAGACGATTGGCGGCAGCGTGAACATTCCGCTGCGAATTTTCGATCACAACCAGGGCGAAAAGCAGCGCACCCTGATCGACCTCGATCGGAGCCAGCAGGCGAGCGAAGCAACGCGTGCGCAGGTCTTGTCAGACGTCGACACCACCTACGCAGTGGTGCAAAGCAGCATTGCCCTGTTGAAGTCCTACAAAGATCACTACAACGAGCAGGCAGTGCGAGTTCGCGACACCGTGACCTATTCCTACGAACACGGCGGGGCCTCGTTAATGGATTTTTTGAGCGCGCAGAGTGATTACCGCCAAGTGCGGCTCGCCTATGTGCAATTGATCGGCGCCTACCTGACAGCCGCGGGACAGCTGAACCTGGCAGTCGGACGCGAGGTAATTGAGGAATGAAGAACCAGGTTGCTGGAACGGGACTCGCGATGGCGGTATGCCTGTTGATGGGTGCATGTGGTAAGAAGTTCGATCCAGCAAGCGGAGCCGTTACGTCAGCGCAAGTTCTACAAGCGAGTAACTCGGACCTGGTTGCGATCGACCGTCCGCAGCAGTTTCCGCTGGTGACGGCCGCTCGCATTGACGTGCCGGAAATATTGAACGTAACAGGCGCGGTGTTTCCCGATATTGCACGAGAGGTCCCGGTGATTTCGCTGGCAAATGGGCGTGTCGTGGATATCAGAACGCGGCTCGACGACGACGTGACGAAAGGGCAACTGCTCTTCAGCGTGCAAAGCCCGGACATCACAAGTGCCTTTGACACCTATGTGAAGTCAGTGAGCGATGAACAGATGGCAAACAAGGCCTACCTCCGCGCCCAGGAGCTCTACAAACATGGGGCCATCGCACAGGCCATGCTGGAGCAGGAGGAGGACGCAGAAAGAGATGCGAAAGCAGACGAGGATGCGGCGGAGCAGCAACTGAAGATCTTCGGCGTTGACAAAAACCATCCGAGCACCGTGGTGAACGTATTTGCACCGATCTCCGGGGTGATCATTGCGCAGAATGTGACGAATGCGGCGGCAGCCGGCGTTGCGCTTTCGGGTAATGCGACCGCGTTCACGATTGCGGATCTGAGCAAGGTATGGGTGCTATGCGACGTGTATGAAAACGATCTGCCGAAGGTGGGGATTGGCCAAGAGGCGGAAATTCGATTGCCTGCCTACCCCGACAAGCTTTTGAAGGGCCGCATCAGTGACATCGGTCCAGTTCTGGATCCCACGATTCGGACTGCGAAAGTGCGCATCGAGGTAGCGAACCCAAAGATTCTGCGGCTGGGAATGTATGTGACTGCGACGCTGACAAGCCGGACAAAGTCTGCCCATGCTGCCATTCCGGCGAGCGCAATTCTGCACATGCATGATCGCGACTGGGTGTTCGTGCCCGCAGGGCAAGGACATTTCAAGCGCGTGGAGATTGCTGCAGGTGTGACTTTGCCTGATGGCAGGCAGGTGATTTTATCGGGCATTGCACCGGAGCAGCAGGTGGTGGCCAACGTTCTGTCGCTCGAAGAGACGCTGGAGGCGCAGTGATTCGCAGACTGGTCGACTTTGCGCTGCAAAACCGGCTGCTGGTGCTGGCGATCGGGATCCTGCTTTTCGCATGGGGTGTGGTGTCGTTTCATCGACTGCCGGTCGAAGCCTATCCCGACGTTGCAAATAATTATGTGGATGTGATTGCGCAATGGCCAGGGATTTCAGCCGAACAAATCGAGCAGCAAGTAACGATCCCAATCGAAACGGTGATGACCGGCATCCCGGGCGTGGTCCATGTCCGTTCATGGTCGCTGTTTGGACTGTCGACAGTGGAGATGGTCTTTGGCGAAGACACTACGAACTTCGAAAATCGCGAACGCGTGATGGAGCGGCTTGCACAAGCTTCGCTCCCAGGCAACGTGGTGCCACAGATGGGGACCGACTGGAGCCCGGTGGGGCAGGTCTACTTCTACACACTCGAGAGCACGAATCCTCAATATGACGTGATGGAGCTCAAGTCGCTGGAAGACTGGGTTATTGAAAAGCATCTGAAGTCGGTACCCGGCGTGGTGGACACAAACCCGTTCGGCGGGCCTACGCGCGAGTATCAGGTGCGCCTTGATCCTGAAAAGCTGATTGACTTCGGATTGAGCATTGCGCAGGTTGAGCAGCAACTGACGAACAACAATGCGAATGCGGGCGGCAGCTTTATTGAAGAAGGCAGCCAGCAGATCAATGTTCGCGAAGTGGGGATGGTTCGCACTATCCAGGATATTGAGAACACTGTGATCACGACCAAGGCCGGCACGCCGGTCCGCGTTAAGGATTTGGGCGTCGTGGAGCAGGGGCCGAAGATCCGGCTGGGTCAGTTTGGGCGGGCGTTTCACAGAGAAGACGGAAAGATCGTCGATAACGACGACGTCGTGTCCGGCATCGCGTTGTTGCAAAAAGGTGCCGATGCGCAACCAGTGCTGGAGGAGCTTCACACGAAGATCAAAGAGCTGAACGACCAGATTCTGCCGCCCGGCGTAAAGATCATTCCCTTCATCGACCGAAGCGATCTGTTGCGATTTACGACGCACACAGTGCTGCACAATCTGGGCGAAGGCATCCTTCTCGTGGTCATTATTCTTTTTCTTTTCCTGGGAAATGCGCGCGGGGCGCTGATCGTTGCGTTGACGATTCCCTTCTCACTTCTATTTGCAGCGATTTGTCTTGATCTGAAGCACATTCCGGCGAACCTACTGTCACTCGGGGCTCTCGATTTCGGAATGGTCGTGGATGGAGCGGTAGTGATGGTGGAGAACATCGTCCGCCATCTCTCGCGGACCGATCAGAATGGGCGGCCCGTTCACGATCAGATTACTGAAGCCGCGCATGAAGTGCAGCGGCCTGTTTTTTACGCAATTGGCATCATCATTACGGCCTATCTTCCGATCTTCACACTACAGGCAGTGGAAGGCAGGCTGTTCCGTCCGATGGCGTGGACTGTGGCGTTTGCGCTGGCAGGCGCGCTGCTTTTTTCAATGATCCTTGCGCCTGTGCTTTCGAGCCTCTTGTTCCGCAAAGGTACAAAGGAGTGGACAAACCCGGTGATGGAGTTCTTGCGCACGCGCTACCGCAACGGCGTGACGTGGACCATTCATCATCACCGCTTCACGATCGGACTGGGAGTCTGCGGCCTGATTTTGGCTGTCTACCTGGCTTTCAGCGGGGTGATTGGGTCGGAGTTCCTTCCTCATCTCGACGAAGGGGCGCTGTGGGTACGCGGCGAGCTGGATCAGAGTGCCGGACCAAGCGAAGGGATTCGCATTTCGACAGAAGCGCGGCTGGTGCTGTGTTCGTTTCCGGAGGCCACCAATTGCACGAGTCAGACGGGACGCCCGGACGACGGGACCGACCACACGAGTTTTTTCAATACCGAATACTTCGTGGGCCTGAAGCCAAAGGAAGAGTGGCGGCCGCTTTTTCGCGAGGACAAGGATAACCTGATCGCGGCCATGAATCTGGAACTAACCAAGAAGTTTCCTGGAGTAAGCTGGGGATTTTCGCAGCCCATTGAAGACAACATGGAAGAAGCCGTCAGTGGAGTGAAGGGAGAACTGGCGACAAAGGTTTATGGCGACGACCTTCACACGCTGGAAGACAAGGCAAACCAGATTGCCGCGATCATGAACCAGATTCCTGGAATTGCGGATCTGGGAGTGCTCCAGGTAACGGGGCAGCCCGATTTGAATTTTGTGGTGGACCGCCAAGAGGCGGCACGTTACCAGATCAATGTTGCCGATGTGCAGGATGCCATTCAAACAGCTGTAGGCGGCAATGCGCTGACACAGGTGTTGCGTGGCGAGGCCCGCTACGACATGGTGCTTCGTTATCTGCCGCAGTATCGCAATACAACAGAAGCGATCAGGGACATCCGGCTGCTTTCGCCCTCGGGAGAGAGGGTATCGCTGGCGCAGTTATGCGAGGTGAAAGAGGCGGACGAAGGCTCGGAGATCTACCGAGAAAACAATCAGCGTTATGTCGCGATCAAATACAGCGTGCGAGACCGGGCGCTGGGCGATGCCGTGCGCGAAGCGATTCAGAAGGTGGACGCAGGAATAAAGTTGCCGCGAGGCTACCACATCGAGTGGGAGGGTGAATACCAGAGCGAGTTGCGGGCCGAAGCGCGCATGCTGGTGATTGTTCCGATTACAGTGCTGTTGATTTTCATCATTCTTTATTCGATGTACAAGTCGTTCAAATGGGCGGCGTTGATTTTGGCAACGGTTGCCATGGCCAGTATTGGCGGGTTACTCGTGCTTCTGCTTACACGAACGAACTTCAGTGTGTCATCAGAAGTTGGCTTTCTGGCACTGTTTGGAGTTTCGGTGCAGACCGGCGTGATCATGCTGGAATACATCAACCAGCTGCGCACACGCGGTTTTAGCGTAGAAGAAGCGGCAGTGGAAGGCGCGGTGCTCCGGTTGCGGCCGATCATGATGACGATGCTGGTGGCGACACTAGGACTCCTGCCTGCCGCAATGTCCCATGGCATTGGGTCTGATTCGCAACGGCCCTTCGCGATCGTCATTGTGGGCGGACTCGTCACCGACCTTTTGATGAGCATCTTCCTGCTTCCGACGCTTTACGTGTGGAGCGCGCGGCCAGATGACGTGCTACCCGTCGTGAACACCGGAACCGAAGTGTAACAGCGCACGTGACAACCGCGGCGGGCAGGATGCGACCGAGTCATGGATGCCCCACGCATGACTGTGCGCGCAAGCAGCGCGATAGCGAGCGAATACGCGGGTAGCAAGCGCATCCGTGCAGTGGAAGTCGGGTCATATGCAGGGAAGGCGCCGGCGGCAGGGCAGGACGGGGAGCGCGCTTTGGTAGGATCGCTTTGTCGGAGCCGGATCTCAATCGGAATCGATCTGCTACGGCGACTCCACGCACGCAGGCCAGGGCAAATGAGACGAGAGTGGGAGCAAGTTTTCCGGGCTGCAGCAATGGCGGCATTGTGTTCGGCGCTTACAGTTGTGTGCGGATGCCGCGAAAAGCAGCATACGACGCTGACGCTTTCGGTCGCGGCGAGCGTGCAGGATGCGATTGTTGAAGTAGAAACGGCTTATAAGCAGGATCACGCAGATACGGAATTTCGCAACAACTTTGGATCGTCCGGGACACTCGCCCAACAGATTCAAACGGGAGCGCCTGTCGATGCTTTTCTATCGGCGGGAGCAAAGCCGATGGACCAGTTGGAAACTGCAGGGTTGCTGCAGCAAGGCACGCGCGAAAATCTGCTGCATAATACGCTCGTCCTGATTGCGCCGCAGGGCTCCGGGCTGCAGGGATTCGACGGGTTGCCCGGAAAGCAAGTGCGGCTGGTTGCACTGGGCGACCCGGCAAGCGTGCCAGCGGGAGACTATGGAAAACAGACACTGACCAGTCTTGGTCTGTATGACAAGATCAGCTCGAAGCTTGTTCTGGGCAAGGACGTAAGGCAGGTGCTGAGCTATGTGGAGACAGGCAACGCGGATGCGGGCCTGGTGTATGCCACGGATGCGCAAATCTCCACAAAGGTGCGGGTTGTGGCGGTGGCCCCTGAGCCATCGCACAAGCCTATCGTGTATCCGCTGGCAGAGATCCGCACGAGCACCCAGGATGCAGCAGTCCGCGCGTTTCTGGCATTTCTCAATACGCCCGCGGCAAAAGCAATCTTTGTGAGGCACGGATTTACAATTGCGTAACCGTGCCGCTCTCACTCGATCCTTCTCCACTTATCATCTCCATTGCGACGACCTGCACCGCGACGATTGCCACTTTTTTTGTGGGATTGTTTGCGGCACGGGTGATGTATGGAATGCACGGGCGGCGACGGGCATGGATTGACGGTGTGCTGACGCTACCCCTGGTGCTGCCGCCAACGGTCGTTGGCTTTTTCCTGCTTTTGATTCTCGGCCGGCGCAGCCTGATTGGTCAGGCTCTGGAACATCTTGGCGTGATGATTGTGTTTTCCTGGCCGGCAACGGTCATCGCGGCAACGGTTGTCGCCTTTCCGTTGATGTACAGGACATCGCTCGGCGCGCTGGAGCAGGTGAATCCAACTCTTTTGGAAGTTGCCCGGACATTGGGCGCCTCGGAGTGGACGGTGTTTCGCCGCGTGCAGTTGTCTCTGGCGGCGCCTGGCGTAGTGGCGGGAACGGTACTGGCGTTCGCCCGCGCAATGGGCGAATTTGGCGCGACGCTGATGCTCGCCGGAAATATTCCAGGGCGAACGCAGACCATGCCAATTGCGATCTTCTCGGCAGCCGAGAGCGGCGATATGGTTACGGCGAGCGCCTGGGTTCTCCTGATTGTTGCGATCTCTCTGGCGATTATTCGACTGCTGAACTACGAGAAGAGGAATCGACCGAAGCGGCTGCACGAAGCAGCTCTCCCGATCGCTCTCGAGATTGGACCCGCGCCGGGCGATGCGTTGCGCAAGGCTGCATTTAGCTCGGGCGGCCTGGAAGTTGCCGTAGAACGCGATCTGGATGATTTCCAACTTAAGGTCGCTTTCTCGGCGGCGCAAGGCGCAGTGGGGCTGCTGGGACCTTCGGGTGCAGGAAAGTCGATGACGCTGCGTGCTATTGCGGGTGTAACTGCTGCGAATAAGGGACGCATTGTGCTGAATGGGCGGGTGCTTTACGACAGCGCAACGAAAGAGAATCTGCCGGCAGCACAGCGGCGAATTGGCGTGGTTTTTCAGGATTACGCCCTATTTCCCCATTTGACGGTCGCGGAGAATGTGGGGTTTAGCCTTCGGACGCTGCCCAAAGAGGATCGGAGCCGACGCGTGGAAGCTTTGCTGGCAAGGATGCGGATTGCCGAGCTGGCGCACAGATATCCAAAAGAGATATCGGGCGGCCAGAGGCAACGCGTCGCGATTGCCCGCTGCATGGCAATGGAGCCCGAGGCGCTGCTGCTGGATGAGCCATTTGCCGCGCTGGACCCTCACCTGCGCAGGCAGACCGAAGAGGAACTGCGCGAGACGCTCGCGGAATTCCGCGGACCGGTGGTCTTTGTTACGCACGACATGGAAGAGGCGTTTCGGTTCTGCACGGACCTGCTGGTCCTGAATGATGGGAAGGTGATTGCGAGCGGTCCGAAACACCGTTTGTTTGAGGATCCGCAAACGGTGTCCGCGGCGAGGCTCACGGGGTGCAAAAATATCGTGGCGGCGACTTATATCTCCGCGCACCGAATCGCCGTGCCTGCATGGGAAATTGAGCTGGATACCGGGAATGTGGTGAGAGGATCGCTGACTCACGCAGGCTATCGCTCACACCAGGTTAGATTCGTGAAGGAATCTGAAACTCCGAACGTGTATCCCTGCTGGCTGGTGAACACGAGCGAAGCACCGCATGAAATGACTCTCTATTTGAGACTGCATCATGCACCCGCTGCGGGCGAGTCCGCTCATTTGCAGGCAGATATATCCAAAGATCTTTGGAGAGTTCTAAGCCAGTGGTCACAGCCCTGGCATATTCAGCTTGCCCCGGAAAAAGTATTGCTGCTGGAAGCGTGAAGCGATTCTCTGCCGGGAAGCGTGCGGGCGCGGCCGCTCTGTGCGGATCCGCGCCCCTAGTTTTGAAGATGATTATGGTTGCTGGTCAGGCTGCGGTACTGGGAGCTTTTCACGCGTTGCAGGCTGACTGTTGGGGTCCGTTGCGTTCTCGCCCGGTGTCGCCGAGTTTTGACCAGACGCGGCATTGTTTCCGGTATTGGCCATTGAAGCCAATTCTGACTGCCGATATTTTGGTGCGCTGACGTAGCCGTGGATGTGGTCCTTGCCGATGTCATTAATGACGACTTCAACCGGCTGCGGGCTATCGGGCGTATAGAACATGACGGGCTGATAGAGATTGACGTGCTTCTGTGAAAGGTTGCGGTCGTCCACCATCAACTCAAGATCAGCGAACTGATGCTTGCTGTTGGCTTTCTTCAGGCGCAACTCCATTGGTCCTTCGCGCTTGAAGTCCTTGGTTTTGGAGAGATCGAACTCGGCAAAATTGCGCTCTCCTTTTTTCTGGAGCAGCACGAGTTCGTCATGGGTATGCGCAATGGAACCGGTGAGTTCGGTGCGCTCGCTGACGAGATCGCCCTGTGTTCCGGCGAGGTCATTGCGCGTCTGCTCAATCGCCTTGCCCTGCGCATCCAGCTGTGACTGCAGCTTCTTGTAACGCGGATCTTCGCGCAGACGTCGGCCGGCCGCGGGACGACTTCCACTCGCTGCGACCTGTGCGGAAGGCGCCGGCTGAACGGGCTGCAACGCGGCGCGCGTGGCCAACTCGTTTACCTTAGCGCTGAGATCGCTGAGCTGGTGCTGTGTTGCGCTCAGTGCGGCATTGGCCTGCGCATTGTTGGCCGCAAGGTTCTGCGCGGCAGTGTGTTCGTGGAGCGCATAGCCACCGAGCGCTCCGCCAAGGACAATCACCGCGGCATAAGCTGCGAAGCGCCCAGGCCCTGCCGCCTGCGGCTTCAAATCTGAGTCAACCATGATGTACCTCCGTTGAGCACAACTTGCCGCTGCGCCCGACAGGAGGGAAATGCAAATTGGCTGCCATTTCCGCATTCCGCTAACCTCTGAAAATGCCCGAATTTGCAGTTCTGGGGGTGCGCTTAACGGGGAAAGGATTGCCGGAAGCCGGAAATTCTTACATGGGCAACAAAAGACGAAAATTGGGGGTGCTGATGGGGCAGAGATGGATTCAAGACCGAGGCGAGACCGGCCCTACCATCAAAAAAGGAAGCGCAGATGAATCGAGAATGGCGGAAGTGCGTGTGAGTCGAACACACCGTCGCCCGTTAAGAACGACCGCCGGTTTTGAAGACCGGGAGGGTCACCGGAGCCCAAGCACTTCCATCATCGAGCAATGTACTCTCTATAATACGAAACGACGAAGCATTCCCCACCGATCTAAGGCTCTCCAGGACACGCGAGTGCAGACTTCTTCGACCATTCGGCTCACGCAGCAAGTAAAGGCCGGCGGCTGTGCCAGCAAACTGGCGCCCGGATCGCTGCGAGCGGTGCTGGATGGGCTTCCTGCGCAAACCGATCCCAATCTTCTGGTGGGCTTTGAGACATCCGATGATGCAGGTGTCTATCGCATCAGCGACCACATGGCGCTAGTGCAGACCGTCGATTTTTTCACGCCGATGGTCGATGACCCTTTCACGTATGGTCAGATTGCCGCAACGAACGCGCTGAGCGACGTGTATGCGATGGGCGGTCGACCGCTGACTGCGCTGGCAGTAGTGTGTTATCCGCAAGACGGCGATATGGAGGTGATGGGACAGATTCTGCGGGGCGGCCTGGCAAAGATGACGGAAGCCGGATGCACCGTGGTCGGCGGTCACAGCGTGCGCGATGCAGAGATGAAGTTTGGCTATGCGGTGACTGGATTGATTGATCCAGCGCGTGTGTGGACGAACTGCAAGGCGCAGGCAGAGGACGTTCTGATTCTGACAAAAGCGATTGGCACAGGCGTGATTACGACCGCGCTGAAGCAAGGCAAAGCAAAAGACGGGTGGGTGGACGGCGCCGTGGAATCGATGACCACGCTGAACAGGGCCGCTGCGGAAGCCCTGGATCGATGCAGTGACGTTCATGCAGTGACGGACGTGACGGGTTTCGGACTCATGGGACACGGCCGGGAGATGGCGATCGGCAGCGGTGTCGCGCTCGAGATTGATACGGCCAGCGTGCCAAAGCTCGCGGGCGCCCTGGATGCCATCCGCCTGGGTGCAGTTCCGGCCGGGCTTCATGCGAATCGGGACTACGCGGAATGCCTGGTTTCGCTCGGTGACGCGAGCGCGGTGACAGATGAAGTGAGACTGCTGATGTACGATCCGCAGACTTCCGGTGGGCTATTGATCAGCGTGTCGGCTGAAAGCGCGGATGCGCTGCTCAAAGAACTGCGTGGAGCAGGATTGCCTGCGGAGCGGATTGGACGTGCTGTCGCAGGAAAGCCGGAAATCATTCTGCAGTAGATTTCGCGGCCATGAGAGGTGAGTAGTTGAAGAGCAGCGCCATGGAAAACGATGCCGACCGCAAGATCTCTTCTTCCGCATCACTCTACCGGATGCTTCCCTCGGTGAATGATCTGCTCTTGACCGATGAGCTTAAGGGCCTCGTTGAGGCGAATTCGCACAGTTCTGTGGCTCATGCAACGCGGAGGGCACTGGAGATCGTGCGGCAGGAAGTAGCCGAGGGACGACATACCAGAGAGAGCCTCAACCAATCGGTGGCCCAGCTGCCGACGACAATTGCGGCAGAGCTGGGCAAGGAGTTTCCCTATTCGCTGCGGCCCGTGATCAACGCGACTGGCGTTTTGCTCCACACCAACCTGGGACGCGCTCCATTGAGCCGACGGGCTCTCGAACATGTTGCGCGGATTGCGCAAGGCTACTGCAATCTTGAGTTGGATTTGGAATCGGGCGAACGAGGTAGCCGCGACGCGCATGTGGAGGAGTCCATCCTCGCGCTGCTTGAACGCGAATCAGGAATAGCGGGCTTTGCTGGGACACACCGTGCAATTGTTGTGAACAACTGCGCGGCGGCAACTCTGCTTGCACTGAGCGCACTGGCCAAAGGGCAGGAAGTTATCGTCTCACGCGGTGAACTCGTCGAGATTGGCGGAGGATTCCGCATTCCCGAGATTCTTGACCAATCCGGCGCTTTCATTCGTGAAGTCGGAACGACGAATCGAACGCGCATTGCCGATTACGAGCGTGCGATCACGCCGAATTCCGGTCTGCTGCTCCGCGTGCATCCGTCGAATTTCAGCATGGAAGGATTTGTTGCGCGGCCGAGCCTGGGCGAGTTGGTGGATCTTGGGAAGACGGCGCGGATTCCAGTATTTGAGGACCAGGGGACGGGTCTGGTTCATGCGCTTGAGGGCTGCGGCATTGAAGGTGAAGCCACCTTGATGGACAGCTTGCGACAAGGATGCGATCTGGTGGCGGCCAGCGGCGACAAACTGCTCGGCGGCCCGCAGTGCGGCATCCTGGTTGGCCGCAAGCCGCTGGTTGAGATGATTCGGAAGAATCCTCTGTTCCGGGCGTTGCGAGTGGATAAATTGATCTATGCGGCGCTGGAAGCGACCTTAGCAGACTATCTTTCGGAGTCGCTGGAGTCGATTCCGCTTCTGCGGATGCTGCATTTCGCTCCACAGGAAATTGAGCAACGGTGTGAAGGGATCGCTGCCGCGATGACTGAGTCGGAATGGCTTGTTGAAGTTGTTCCGGTGGAAAGCCTGATCGGTGGTGGATCAGCTCCGAAGGCACGGCTGCAGAGTTTCGCGATTTCTCTGCAGCATCCTGATTTCGCTGCGGAAGCGTTGCTGCGACGATTGCGGCAAGCTGAGACGCCGATCATCGGCCGCATCAGCGACGACCGCGTACTGCTGGATTTGCGGACGGTCAGCAGTGAGCAGGACATAATCCTGATCGGCGCTCTTCGTGATTTGCTGCGTCTCGAGTCGCCGGCTGTCGATGTGGGGTCCGACACCCGTGCCTGATCGCGATTCAGGACAGTCTGTGGCGTCGAGCTTAAGGACCAGGTCTGTTGTGATTGGGACTGCGGGCCACATCGATCATGGAAAGACGGCGCTGATTCGGGCGCTGACTGGGATCGATACGGACCGGCTGCCTGAGGAAAAACGCCGCGGCATCACGGTCGATCTCGGGTTCGCGTCGCTCGACCTCCTGGCGAAAGATCGTATTCCAATTCGGATGAGCTTCGTTGATGTGCCGGGACATGCGCTCTTCGTTCGGAATATGCTGGCGGGCGCAGGCGGCATTGATGCGGTCATGCTGGTGATCTCAGCAGAAGAGGGCGTGAAGCCGCAAACAGAAGAACATCTCGCCATCTGCAAACTGCTTGGAATTGAACATGGAATCACGGTGATCACGAAGACGGATGCGGTAAGTGCAGAGAGGCTCAAGGAAGTTCAGCGGGATGTGGAAATGTTTTTGAGCGACACATTCCTCAGTGCCGACCGGGCCGCGGTCCTTCCGGTCAGCGCGCATGCCGGCGCCGGCATTGACCTGCTTCGTGACTCTCTTGCGGAGCTGGTAACCCGGTTGCAGACGAGAGCAACGGATGTCGATGTGCGGCTTCCTCTCGATCGGGCATTCGCCATGAAAGGCTTCGGCACGGTCGTTACAGGGACGCTGATCAGCGGGGTCTTGAAAGCCGGAGAAAGTGTTGTGGTGGAACCCGGCAACCGCAAAGCGCGAATCCGCGGAATCCAGGTGCACGGACACGCGGAAACATCGGTCTATGCCGGAACCCATGTTGCGGTCAATCTTGCAGGCATCGATGTCGCGGAGGTTCGCAGGGGGGATACGCTGGTCGCGGAGCCAACGTTTGCTGCGGTCGATGGGATCGACGTCGAAATCACGATGCTTCCGCAAGCTTCGCCTTTAAAGCATCGCGCACGGGTGCACTTTCACGCGTTCACTTCAGAGTGCATGGCGAGCGTCTCGCTCTATGAATATCAGGCTGTGAAGCCCGGCAGCACCCGGTTGGCGCGACTGAAGCTCAGCAAGCCGGTGGTGCTTCTGCCAGGTGACCGATTCGTCCTGCGCTATGGTTCGCCCATGACGACCATTGGCGGCGGGCGCGTTCTCGATGCTCATCCAATGCCGCGGGCGCGAAGAGCGGTGAGTCAAGCGTGGCTGGAAGCCTTCGTGAATGCACGCCTCGATGACCAGTTGGCTCTGCGCGTCGATCGGCGAGGAACGGCGGGAATTGACATCCAAGCGCTGTCGCGGGAAACGGGAATTCGAGCGGACACGATCAGAGAGATCTTGAACAGACCCATCGACGCCAACTCCGTGATTCAATCGGGCGACCTTCTCTTGAGTGCAAAGGCGCTCGACAGCGCCGTCGAGCTGGTGGACCGTGACTTTTCCCGAATCGAGAGGGAACGCGAACGTGCAGCAATCAAGCGATCTGAATTGAAAAGCCGCACAGGGCTGAGTGCCGATGTTCTCGACCTTGCCCTCCGCCGTCTGGAAAAGAACGAGAGGCTCCGGATTCAGGATGAAATGGTTCTTCCCTTCCGGACGAAACCACATGCTACGAATCCTGACTTCGCCCGATTGTCGGATGTTGCGTCGGCATTCGAGCAGTCCGGTTTGACCTCGCCTTCGCCGGAAGCGTTGGCCGCAAGGCTGGCTATTGCACCGCGGAAAATGCGACGGTTGATGACTGTGCTTCTCCGCGAAAAAACGCTGGTGCGACTGGGAGACGATTCGCTGTGCGTTCACGGCAGCGCGCTGACCGCTCTGACCGACCGAGTTCGAGCGCTCAAGGGTCAGGAATTGGACGTGGCGGCATTTAAACAACTGAGCGGCGTGTCGCGGAAGTATGCGATCCCTCTGCTCGAATATCTCGATCGGGAACGGATTACGCGCAAGCATGGCGATCGGCGCCTCGTGCTCTAGGCCCCTCATAAAGGGACTTACATCACGGGATCTTCTCCTTCGAAGGAAGGGCGCGAGGACTCTAGTTGCGTGATATATTGCCAAATATTGCAAGGGAAATAACCAGGTATGGCCGACGGCGAGACCAAAATCCGGCTCATTGAAGACGCAGACGCAACGGGCGAGATCGCGCAGGTCTACGACGAGTGGCGCGCGAAGTCCGGCCGCACCAAGCTGCCGGGAATTCTGAAGTGCTTCAGCCACAGGCCCGATTTCCTGCGCGAAGTGATGAAGTTCAGCGACACGGTTCATTTCTCTGAAGGGCACTTGAGCCGGCGCCACAAGGAAGCGATCGCGAGCTGGGTTTCGTGGCTAAACCGTTGCCCGTATTGACTGGACTCGCATGCCTACTTCCTGCGGGTTCAGGGAGCAAACGAGAAGACGGTGCAAGCGCTGGTCGAGGGTAAGCTGGATGAAGCGGATCTGACCCCGGCAGAACGCGCCCTGTTGGATTATGTAACCAAGGTGACAGAAGCTGCGTACCGGACAACGGCAGAAGATGTGCAGCGTCTTCGCGACCATGGCTGGACAGAACCGCAGATTGCCGAGGCGGTTTATATCACGGCAATGTTCGCATTTTTCAATCGCGTTGCGGACGCATTTGGAGTTCCGGCGCAGGGCTATCTTGAAACCAACACGATGACGAAGTAAAGG
>Ga0210385_10000077_pt1 | contig 112187 bp, 80 predicted proteins | sample IncBWH26OmetaG_FD_160107 | JGI IMG/M metagenome (GOLD analysis project Ga0210385, IMG submission 160107) | Forest soil microbial communities from Barre Woods Harvard Forest LTER site, Petersham, Massachusetts, United States - Inc-BW-H-26-O ...
CGATGCGTACAACGGGGCGGAGAAAAACGACCTCGCACGCCTAGAAGAAGCAAGGTCCTGGAAAGAACTGAGCCTGTCCACTGATTTCGAGTCGAAGCCCCCACACCCGGAGCGACCAAAGTGAACCTACCTTCGCGGGAATCCGGCCCACGGACGTGCCGCCTTTTCGCGCCGCGCAAATCGTAGGAGCACGCTTCGCATTTTTTGTTTCGCTGGCTCATGTCAAAGACCGCCTGAAGCAAGGCGACGGTGTGTTCGAGAGCGGTCTCGGAAACCGCCGCCAAATCGCTCAAATTCTTGGCAAGCACTTGGTAAGCGTTGGGCTGCAAATGAGGTGTTTTGGTGCAACTAAGGAGCTTCTAACGGTAACAAAACACATGAGAATCGATCAGTGCGAACAGGTCAGGGTGAATTAGCAAACCGCCGCCAACATCTCGCGCTTCCCATGTTCAACTAGCGAATACAGAAACCACTGAAAGGTGGGGCGGAGGGCGAGTTGAGACTACTCCGTGATCACCGATTTGCATTTCCGAAGATTGATGAGACCAGAAATGCACAGGGTCCCCTGAATTTTCCCCATACCTACCAAATATCCGTCTATAACTTGGCTCGGTTTAATGATTTACGAATTCGCACGCCTGTCTTTACTTCTTGTCGAATTTTCCGAATGCGGCAAGTCTTCACGATTGAATCATTTGCGGAACGAGTCCTCCTGTCTGCCGGAATTCCACAGTGAAGTTTGGGGTGAAGAGCGTTTTTTATAAGCTGCAGAAAATACGGACGATACTTTTGGTCGGGGCGCCCGGATTTGAACCGGGGACCTCCTGCGCCCAAGCCAGCGGGGCAATCTCTTGGAAGTCCTTCCTTTTCAATCTCGCTTTTGAAAACAAACGAATTACAAAAATATTTGGTAGTGGCACGGTGTACCGAAATGTGGCTCCGCATGCATAGAGTCCCCCGAATTTTCACCATAGCGAAGATAAAGCGAATTGCGGTATGCTCACGAACTAGATTTGCTTTTGATCCTCACCAACTCGCCAACTAGTCAGCTCTGCGCAGAATCCAGTTTGTCGCACTCGGTCCGTCGGTGCCCACTTGGTCCGAAGCTTGCCAAGCTGCCTCTAGTAACCCCTAGCACGCTGAACTGGCGGCACTAGGGCCAAACTCTAGGTAATTGGGAAATGATGGAAAATGGACCCGGTTCTAGCCTATTCAGGGCATTCGATTGGGGCTTAAGCCTAATAAACTTCGTGGCAAACGACTCGACCAGGGCGCCGGAGGTGCGCAGAATGAAAAAGTGAGTCGAAACCGCAAGTCCAACCTCGCGAGGTGATCGTAAATGTCACGTCGCACCAAGCACAGGCTATGAAACTCTTGAACAAATGGCGCCTTGTAGATGCTTCGGGCAAACCACTCTTTGCTCTTAGCGAACCTGCACTGTGCTATCACATCGATTTTCAGGCGGAGACCAGAAATCCGGGAAAGGCCTTTCCATTCCGTATCCGCGCCGGCGGACGCCTGGACGGTTTTCTCGGTTGGTTCGAAGCCCGCCTCTCCGAAGGCGTCTCGCTCAGCAATTCACCATATCTGCCGCTCACCACCTGGAGGCAACTTTTTCTCCCTGCAACTGAACAGCCGCACTATCACACTGGACAAACGGTTCTTCTCCACCTCGACCCCAATTTTGTTGCTGGAGAGGCCGACTGGCGCTACAGGGTCAATGTAACGCCGTAATCCCACATTCGTCGGATCACAACCGGTATACAAACAGCCAGAAACGAACGCACGAGGCAATTTCCGAAGTCACATAGACTTTCCTACGGACTTAGGGGAGCAGGTCAAGGCGAAGGCAGAAGCGACGGTAAGTTCTTTCGAGTTCTTGAAATTACAATATTCGTTGTGATCAAGACGAAATCTAACTATTTGTGCCGGAGGAACGTGTGTTCGACTGAAGCTCCGGTGCGAGTTGCAGGAGAATTTCCTTGAGCTGATTTGGCGTAATTCCAGGCAACAGGTCATAAGCCCAAAAGCCCAGATGCTCCAACTTCGATCCACCGCGCTCGTTGAACCGCCTTATTGCTCCGAATACTGCTGCAAGCAGGATTCGCATCTCTGCGTTAGGTCCACGGGCATCGTCTGCCGCAAGGCACGTCCCGGTCACAACGAAGGGTGGTAACCCACCCTCTTGATCTTTAAGAGAGGTCGAAAGTATCTGTGACTCGTGTATCAGAGGTTTAGCACCGAACTGTTCTGCAGCGGCAAGTGGCAGGTAAATGACATCAATTCCTGGAGGTGGCTTCAAATATAGCATCCGGTCAACCAATTCAAAAGAGACCGCCTCTAGGTCAGACATTGCGTCCCTAATCGATGAAAGCCTTGTCGAATCGGCATCAAATATCTTCAAGTTCATTTTCATAAAATTGGCGTTCCGAACGGCAAGTTAGCATTTCGCCAAAAATTCTTGAACATCGAGATGAGTCACCTTCAATAGATTTGTCGTGTGAAGGAAAGCTGAAAATCTGCGTACTGTTCTCGGATAGTGATCGAGAGTACATTTCGAGTAATTCAGCGCAACGAGCCATCGGGAGAATCGGCTTGCCATTTCTTCGTTGAAGACGCGGTTAGGTTTGGAAGGCACAAGGCGAGGAGTAAACAACTATCGGGGCAAGGTGTCAAGGCTCCTGATTGCCTCCGCGGCATCGTAATCGGTTATCGTGCCAGGCCTGAACCGTAGCGCCGACGATGTTCGACAGCAATCTGTTGGATCGCCGATCGCACTTCCATCTCTTCTTCGACCGGATGCTTGTCCCGAAAAGATCGGTAGAAGCTTGCCCGGCTCACTCGCGTCAACTCACACATGCGCTCGATACTCAAAGGTTCTTAGACGTTCAACAGCCATCCGCTGGAACTTCCGTGAGTATCGCTTCCGCTTCACTTTGCAGCCCTTTCCCTGCAAAGTGTGCCCATCCTGGCTGTCTCATTTCAAGGGTGCAGTCCATTGCAAAGGGAATCACCGTTCGTTTGGTCATATGTCCTTGGCTCGCGGCAAGCCGGGCACCAGCCTTCCGCAAAAAGTCGCCATCGCGTGCGGTAGCGACAGAGTCGAAATGCATTTCCCATCGCATACAAAGGTTTCTGACCATTACCGGACAAATGCGTGGAGAGGCCGAACTGTGCTTGTTGATGGTCAGCGATTCCCTCTACCATAGCAGCGTCACGATCTGCTCCGGCTTATACCTTTTCATCGGCATACCAGCGGTCATCCTGAGTAAATTCTCCCTCACTCCCGCTGGTACAAAAAACCAGGTCACGTCAACCGTAACGGGCGGGAGGTAAAACGCCAGAAATTGAAGATACAAATACAAGATTCGAGAAATGAGGCATACGTTCCGATTTGGGCAAATATCCACAGATGCGAGTTGCAGCTAGGTCCCGCCCGTGATAATAATCCTTCCTCCGTATTCCTGCGAAGGCAATGAAGCTGGATAGGAGGTAAGCAACTTGCGTTTCATTTTCCCCGGGGGGTCCGGTGTGTCACAAGTCCTATTTCTTCGCGTTAGTTCTCTGTTTGTGTCTGGGATTGTTCCTCCCTTTCTCTTCCGGCGTTGTCGCCACGACTGCCCCTCTTTGTGATGTAAACTGCCGCCCGAACCCTAGCTCTTCGACCTACGGAGGAACTTTTGCGGCCCGACCGCTGTCCCAGAACGCGCGTGGATATCTTTCCCCATTTTCGCTGACAGCCTTCGGCAGTCCGCAGGCGAGTGCTACGGTGACCGGAAGCCAGAGCTACTCGTACGCGATGCCGATCCTGAATCTACCGGGGCGCAATGGCCTGGATGTCAATCTGACTCTGTTCTACAACAGCGCGGTTTGGACAATCGACTTGGTGAACAAGCGGGCGACTTTCAATTCTGACCAAGATTTTCCGAATAACGGATTCCGATTGAACTACGGCACCATCGAAGGGCCGCAAACCGACAGCCATGGAGTTCAATCCTATCTTCTCACGGAACCGGACGGAACAGTTCGCGATCTCGAATACATCAACCCCACCGACTATCAAAGCATCGACTCATCCTGGGTGGATTTTAATCCGTCAACTTTGGTCCTCAAGCGAAAGAATGGTGCGCAGTGGACTTATGTGAAGGTGGGCACGTCGACCTTATTTGTGCCCGTGAGGATCGAGGACACAAACGGGAATTACATCACGATTACCTACAATACCGCCTCAAACGTGGGAAACCAGGCGATCGCCACGATCACCGACACGCTGGGGCGGCAAATCACGTTCAACTACGACACCAGCGGCCGCCTCACTTCGATAACCGCTCCGGCCTACGGCGGGGGTACCTACACGGCAGCAACTTTCCAGTGGGGCACCGTGGCTCTGACTTACAACTACTCGCTGACGGTGGTTGACACCTTGAGCAGCGGCTCCACAATCAATGTGCTCACCGGGCTGCGGTACGCCAGCGGAACCGGATACAACTTTTCCTACGGTGGTTGGGGAATTATCGATCAGATTCAACATGTGAGTAATAGCGGAGCCGTCCGCGGCTATATTTCTTACAACTATCCGAGTGGGTCAACAAGTCTCTCCGGCGCCCCGGCGTATACACAGCAGACCGTTTTCGATGGAGTGAATGTTGGAACCTGGAATTACCAAACCACCCTCTCCGGAGGCTTAGTGAGTACGATGAAGCTCACCGACCCGGCAGGGACGATCACTACCACGTACCTCTTTGCGAGTGGGCTGGTCAACTACTTCACGGTGGGCAACTCCACGAGCACCTTGAGACAGGTGGGCTATCAGTGGGGGTGGTATAGCTCCAATGGCTACGGAAATCCCGTGGTGGGCACCGTCCTCTCCAGATTGCTCGACAGCCAGCAGATTCAGTCGACCGTGTACCAATACACGCTGTACGGGAACGTCAGCCAAGTTTTGGTCTATGACTATAGCTCGTATTGGAGCGATGGCACTGGGGTGAATGGAGGAAGCGGAAGCGGTGCGGCTCTTTTGAGCAAAACGGTGAATACGTTCCAGACAGGCTCCGCCTATATCAGCCAGCACATACTGGATCGTGCTACCGAGGTGCAAACGTACGACTACACAGGAACTCTCATTTCGCGCACCGACTATGGTTACGACGGAAACTCGCTTCAATCGCAGACGGGGGCAAGCCAGCACGATGACGCGATTTACGGAACATCGTTCCTGACCCGCGGAAATCTGACGAGCGTGACTAGCTACCCCACCCCGTCGAACCCTGCGACGGCGATTACGAGGGCGCTATCCTACGATACGTTGGGGAATCTGGTGACAGCCGCTGTGGACTGCTGCAATCAAAAGAGTTGGACCTTTGCCGCCGATAATCAGTATGCCTATCCGGAAGTGCTGACGCGGGGCCCTGGAACGCCTCAATTCACCACACAGTGGGCCTACGATTTCAATACGGGACTGACAAATTCGCAGACTGACGAAAACGGGAGAGTCAACAGTTTCAACTATGACTCGATGAAACGGTTGACCTCGGTTGTGCGTCCGGATCAGGTTACGATTTCGACGCAGTACGACGATTCCGCAGTTCAGCCCAGCACTCAAACTACAATGCCGATCGACGCGGGGGTGAACGAAATTCAAACGACGAAAACGGACGGGCTCGGACGCGTAATCTCCCAATCCGCCAGCGGCGGTGCCCTGACGTCGATCATCGCAACGCAGTACGACACCCTCGGGCGCGTCTCCCAAACCTCAAATCCCTACCCTAGTGGCGGCTCGCCAGTTTGGACGACGTACAGTTATGACACACTGTCCCGGACTCTTGCGGTCACGCCTCCGGGAAGCACGGGTTCATATCAGTACAGTTATTCGGGTAACTCAACAACCGCGACCGATCCAGCAGGAAAGCAGCGCCGCTCGTTCACCGATGCGCTCGGACGGTTGACTCAAGTTTACGAGCCTGGCTATAGCGATGGTACCCCCGCCACCGGAGCGGTGACCATCACCGGAACGCAACAGCGGCTACGGATGAGCAACCCAACTCCCCCTCCCGCTTACACTTACCTTTTGGATTCGGGATTGGTCACAGTGAGTGTCGGCAGCTATTCTGCTAACTACTATTACGGTTTGAATGGTGCCGTTGACTCAACTTCCAGCATAGCGACCGGCATGGCTTACACTTTCAACCACGACCCCAACTCTCCGGTAATAGCCACCGTCAATAGCGCGACGCTCAATTTAACTTCGAAGATACCAGGTCCGCAGGGCAACTACGCTTTATCATTCAGCACAACCTACGACACGACAGATTTTTCAGGTCCGTCCTTTTCGGGAACCACTTCCGGGGCAACAATGACCGGCGGAGTGGACGGGAATCCGAATAGCACCCCGCCGTCCCTCAGCACTCCCCTCGTCACCGCGTACAACTACGATCCACTCGGCGACTTGACAGGCGTCTTCCAAGGGCAACAATTACGAAGCAATGTGTACGACGGCATGGGGCGGCTAACGTCCGCGAAGACGCCCGAAGCAGGCACGGTGAGCTACGGCTACACCACTTCCAGCCATCTGGCATCGCGAACGGACGCGCGGGGCGTGGTGACTTCGTACTCGTATGACGCCCTCAACCGCCTCGCGGAGATCAGTTACAATGTTGGGAACACGGGAGTGCCCACCACGCCGGGCGTTTCGTTCACTTACGACCAAGGCGGGGCTTCCGCCAACGCCAACGACCGGCTGACCACCATGACGGACGGAACGGGAAGTGAAACTTACCAGTACGATCTTCTGGGCCGCGAAATCGGGTTGACCAAGGTGATCGGCGGCGTAAGTTATCCGCTGACTTATCAATACAATTATGCGGGTGAGTTGAAGCAGGCGCAGTACCCTTCCGCGCGTGCGGTTTCGCAAACGTTTGATGCGCTTGCGCGGCTGAGCCAGGTGTCGAGCGGCACGACAAACTACCTTTCGAGCGTAAGTTATAATGCCGCTTCCCAGCCGACCGGCTTCCAGTATGGCAACGGGGTGCAGGCGGCGTTCTCTTACAATGCTCAAATGCAATTGCAGACTCTAGCCTATACCAATAGTGGCAGCGCAATCTTTAACCTTAGCTACAACTATGGCACCGGCGACAACGGCCAGATTCAGGGTATTACGGATAACGTGGACAACGGCCGCACGGCTGCCTACAGCTATGACGCCTGGTCGCGCCTGAAAACAGCCCAGACTAATGGTTCGACAAACTATCCCCAATGGGGACTTTCTTGGGTCTATGACCGTTATGGAAACCGTCTGAATCAAACCCTGACAGCCGGTTCGGGTTATCAGGGTTCCTTCACCGTGGACCCCACAACAAACCACATCACGGGCTCTCCTTATGCCTACGACCTTTCCGGTAACATGACCAACGACGGGTTGAACGCGCTTGTTTACGATGGAGAGAATCGTGTGACGAGCAGTGGAGGCGCACTTGGCTCCGGCAGCTACGCCTACGACGGCAACAGCTTGCGAGTTTCCAAGAGCGCCTCGGGAGCGACCACCGTGTACATTTTTTCCGGCTCCAAGGTGGTCGCGGAATACGCTTCGGGCGCCGCTCCCTCTTCCCCCTCGAAGGAATATATTTATGCCGGTACGCAGCTTTTGGCCACCATATCCGGGAGCACCACCAACTATCATGTGCCCGATCATCTTTCTCCGCGCGTCGCCACCGATTCAAACGGTAACGTGATTGGCCAGCAAGGAAACTATCCCTTCGGCGAATACTCTTGGTACGCGAACAACACCACCACGGAATGGCAGTTTACCAGCTACGAGCGCGACGCCGAATCCAGCAACGACTATGCCATGGCGCGCTTCAACGTCTCACACCTGGGTCGCTTTTCCTCCCCTGACCCCCTCGCTGCCTCCATTGGCAATCCGCAAACCCTGAACCGGTACACCTATGCACTGAATGACGCAATTAACCTAACGGACCCTTCGGGCGCGAGACCAGCGCCGCTGCAAAATGACGGCTGGCTCCTTGGCGATGGTGGTGGTGCGTGCACGGTCGACTTCATGTCGGTCGACTGCAGTGTCGCAATTGGTTTGATCAACATGGGTGCCGCCGATCAGGTCTTTCTGACTCCCGCAGCCGGTGTTGGATTCAGCCCGCCACTCAATTTTCAGGAGGGTACGCTAATTTACTCGCTTTGTATGGGGATGGAACTAACCGCAAATGAATGTGCGTTCTTCTTTGGCGCCGGCAATAGCGGTAATAGCAGCGGTGCCGCAAACAATCGCACACCAAACAACATTACGTGCGCTACGGTTCTTCCTGACGGCTCAACCGTTGGCAGCCATGTCAATTCTGTCGTCGATAGTCTCGGTAATTCTGCGGAGACCAATGGCCCGGTTTTGGAAACTCAATCCGGATTGAATCCGATTTCGGTTATGGTCCAAGTCTATTCTGGAACAAACTTTAGGGCGATGTATGGTGGGCCGGGCGCAAATTATGCATTTCTTGGTGACGCCGGGAACTTCGCGTATGGCGCAGTCTCCGCGAACTTAGGGGTGCCGCTGTGGGCGACGGAAGCGACTGCGGGTGCGTATGCTCTAGCTGTTCGACACCCGGACCGAAATGGTCCGTTCGGCATGGACAAGAGTGCCACTACACAAGTTCCCGCGGGGTACAAAGCGCGATGCACAAATTAACGATCTTCACCATATTTTGTGGAATATGCCTGTTGGTGTCATGTAGCCCAACCAAAGAGAACGTAACCGAGGCAAAAAATGGCCCATTCAAAATTGCTGTCCGTTATCGGGAATATCTCAACTCGGGCAGTCACAATGCAGATATTTGTGTAGCGAACGTCACTAGCGAAAAATTTCCCACTGATGAAGTGCAATGCTTTTTGCATGGCTACGATTTTTCTGGGTTGGCCGTGAAGTGGCGGTCGGAACGCGATATTGAGATCACATTTGAGTGTGGGAGAGTCACATCCTTCAGGAATTTCGCCGTGATATCGAAAGGGCAGACACTCCCTGTTGAGTTCCACGCTTCGCTCCATGAAACGTGCGGGACAAAGGCTAATGGGGCCACGACAAATGATGCTCATCCTTGAGGATAAGGAAATAGGTTCCACAAACAACGTGCGAGCTGTGAGAGGCCTGCTTCGTCTAGCGTAGCGCGAAGCGCGCAGCCAGACGAAGGAAGAAGCTGCAGCAAGTCAGCCAGAACTCCCTTCGGAGCGAACAAAGGATTTCCCGCCCACGCCGCAGCGTAAGGGGAAATTCTCTCCATCACCCTATCCTAACGAGTATGAAAAAAGGTCCGAGCATTCGGCAGAGAACCGAATGCTGGCAGCGCGGAATCGGCTGTTCAATTTCACACTTACCGTTGATTCCGCGCCGTTTAAACCCCGACATTGCCCACCAAAAACGGGCGAGTTGGACCCAGTTTGGCCCCAGAACGTAAGTTTTTATGACGATTGCTTCCGTGAAAATCACGGACGAGCACCTGCTTTGCAAGCAAGCAGGCTAAATCACACAAGTGCCGCATCTGGTGTCGCTTACGCGGAAACATGCGGTGCAACCATCCACTTGAATTGGACTGAAGGTGGACCGAAAGTCGTGGGGTGAACCCGTGATCCCCATCGCTCAGTGGAAAGTGTCTACCTTCTAAAAATAAGCCAAAACCTCTACATCAGTTCAATGCTCTGAGCCCGACAGTGATTGACCTGGCGCGGTCCCTTGCTGAGGATACAATCAATAACCTGGATGGCGCTGGCCAATCCCTAGCTAGTGGATTAAATGTCTGTCGCGGATTGATAGCCAGATAAGACCGAGGCAAGATGCGACGAAGACTATGAATCCATATGCGGGGTCGAAAAAAACCATCGGGAACCCGAATGCTTGCGCATCGCCGGTCACGGTCGACATTAGTGACGGCCACGGGTTCGCCGCGAAGTTAACACCGTACTCCAAAATTCCCATGTAACTCAGATAGTTAAGGATTAGAAAAAATACCACGACTGCAAGTGGATATTGCACTCGAGCCAGCAGCGTTGCGCTCACCTGATATTGGCGAACACTCAAAACCGCGTGGATACCACAGACCAGAACAAACGCGACAGCGACAACTATCTGGACTCGCAATTCCAGAAAGAGCTTCGGGTCGATTGGGAACGATACAATTCCTGCGAGTTGGACGGTGCCGTGCTGCCTAAAAATAAAATTATAACCACGGAGTGATGCGATTCCCCGCGCCCACGGCAAAAGTAGTGAAATTAGGCCAACCACAGCGAGAGCGGCTTCTTTCCAGTGAAACATCACAAAAGACCATCTGGTTCTTCGCTCGTGTGTTGCCGATGGCCTTGGGAAAAGCTGGGTATATCGTCTGCGCGTTTTGCTCAAAAACAGAGCAAGGGCAAATGCCAGAGCCAAGAGAGCTGCAGGGTAGCTAATGAGGACCGAATCAGTCAGATGCACAAGGTCTGAGATGACAGATACGACGACCGAAAATAATGCCACTCCAAAAAGTAAATACAAACAGCCAATAGTCAGTGTTTCGGGGGAAATCAGGCCCCAGTTTCCGAAGCGTGAGCCCGTGTCCAGCCCGGCGAAGAATTGGCCCCGTGCAATTCTCGTCGCACGGTCGCTGGTATCCGCATACCCGGCGGGCAGTAGAGAAGATTCGAGCTGCCGCTTATAAGAAATCTGCTGAAAGCCTAAGACAAGGACGATCGAAAATATAATCAACGCACAGAAAGGGAGAAGTGTCGCCGCAAATTGCCCGTTCAAAACAATACTGCTACCAGAGTATTCGGGGGACAATTGAACTTGCAGAGGAAAGGCGTCGCGCCGTTTAGTGTCGTACTCATTCAGAATTTGGTTCTTCTTGCTGTACATTTTAAGAATTTTGTCCGCGCCTTCTCTAGTTGCTTCATCCTGATAAAGGCTTTCCCAACCCTTCAGCAGAAGACCATTGGTCGCTCGGGTACCCTCCACAAAACTTCGCGCTCCGCTCGCTGTACACCAATCTGTATCTGACATTTTGACCGCTGGAGTGGTCTCGTTCTGTTCAGCCACCAATTGCTTGCAGAACTCTACGTCAACTGCAGCCGCCTGCTTCTTGCCATTGGCCATCGAAGACCAAACTACAAGGAGGACAAGATTTGTAAGTACAAGCAGGGACACTCTTAGCTTGACTGTGCGCCATATAAGCTCGGCAAGCCTTACGTCGCTATCGTTGTCGCTGGACATGACTTTAGTTGAGTTTGAGGTCACCTTTTATAGAATCTCAGAAGGATTCGTGGGAATCCTACCATCGCAAGACACCGGGTAAATAGGATTTAGCCGCCAGCGTCGTCCCCTAAACTATTTTGGAGCATCGGGAGGAGTGAGAGGCGTTGAACTAGCAATCGTTACTTCGGGGATTTGCAGTTTGTCACGAACCACTGGATCCGTAAGACGGTCACTCAATTCGGTTGCGGCCTTGCGGACCCCATCTAATCTGCGGCGTAAGAAATTCACTACCGTTCCGATTCCAATCGCAAGAACAAGCGCTGCATGAGTGTAACTCAGCAATCTTATCCATATTATCCGCGGCAAATCTGAGTATGCGAAGGGGATAAACACCGAAGAACCAAAGCATCCGTCCATGAATATTTAACACTATTTACTCTGGCAATCCGGTAATAGGCAAACGAAAAAAGAACTGAGAAATAAACGTAGATTGATCCGACGAAAATGATTCCGACGACCCATGCCCATCTCGAAAGCAAGTATGGTTCTTTCAGAAAATTGAGTACTTTTCTCAATACGTTCAATTGATCCCACAAGCTTTTCAGATCTCTTGTAGGAGCGTCACTTGTAACGGCTGCAAGGGCCGCGAGTGGTTTGTCAAGAATGTTAAGTAAATTTGCTGCGAGTTTAGCAAGAAAGGGGCCCGAAAAAAGGGTGATTTGCAGGATGAAGAATACTTTTCGGATCAACTGGATGAGAACTACCACTAGGCACAGCCACAAGACCGATTTGTGAGTGGTCACCAACAGAAGAATGCACCAGAGAAGCATAAATCTGCGAAATGGCCGGAGAAGAAATTGCAGGAGTTCTAGCACTCTTTTCTTAATTCCTACCTTGTTATCCTGATTGGCCTCGGTTGATGGAACGAGCTGGGAAGATTCCTGTTCAATCAGCTTGTCACTGGGCGGCCCAATACTAGTTTGAGCCTTAAACCACCTGTGCAACGCACGCAGGACTAAAAAGAACCAATACAACGCAAAAGCAAGCACCACGAAAGGGAAGAAATAAATGTAGGCGAGGCTGCGGAATGGCTTCCAAAAACCCGATCCTGATGCACAGGTGAAAATGACTAATAAAGCGAATAGGATGGCTTCCGTCGTAGTCAGATGCAGAAATTGGATGTGCTTGGAAATTGAAGTCGAGTCAGCGCTCCAGAGAAACAGAGCGTGCAGCCAGAGGAATACGGCAAGGAAAAAAGTGCTGACTCGGCGAACGAGTTCAGAGAATGCTTGCATGTCTGATTGTTTTCGCTAACTGAGCGTATCCCTTTATTTCCTAGATACGTCATGCATACTATATCCCTCGATGTCCTACAATCCAATTAGAATTAGGTTTCGTAACCCATGTCCCTAGAGCCAGCAACCAGAGAAATGCTTCAGTGTCTGCGGCGACTGCCGAATAGCTCCCAACTCGCTGACACAATTCCCCGAATCATCGCCGCGTATAAAGCGGATCATGAACCATGGATTGTTGGCTACAGTGGTGGTAAAGACTCGACTGCAGTCGTAAAGCTAGTTTTTCAGAGCCTGCTTCGGGTTCGAATCCGCCACAAGCCCGTGACGGTCATCTATTGCGACACAGGGGTCGAGATACCCATGGCCGCGGCACTGGCCCGCAAGGCATTGAATGGGTTGGAAAAGGAAGCGAGGGCATTCGAGTTACCGATTTATGCGAAGGTTGTCTCACCCTCACTTAGTGAGCGCTTCTTCGTGAAAGTCATCGGTCGTGGCTACCCGCCACCAACTGACAAATTCCGCTGGTGTACGGATCGACTGAGAATCGACCCCGTCACCCGGTTTCTTGAATCTCAAAAACTTACTTCCGCCACAGTCGTTCTGGGCGTCCGTGAATCTGAGAGCGCCACGCGACAGCTAACCTTGTCTGAAAACAAAACTAACAGCCGCTTTTGGAAACATCAACGGGGCGAGGACAACCGGCGTTTATTCATGCCAATCGTGGATTATTCAATCGGTGACGTTTGGCTGGTTAACCTCCTGATCGACCGGCCCCGAACGCTGCGAGCGAAACAGGTTGCGGAGCTTTATGCAGGAGCGTCTGGAGAATGTCCGACCGTCCGAGACGTGCAGGGCGCACCCTGTGGGAAGGCAAGATTCGGGTGTTGGACATGCACTGTCGCAAAAAACGGCGTGACTTTACGCAATCTAATAGCTCATGGCGAAAATCGACTGGAACCACTGCTAGAGTTCAGGCTTTGGCTCGAACGCGAGCGAAATATGAAGAAGAACCGATGGCCACGACGAAGGAATGGACAGCCCGGCCTAGGTCCAATGACCTTGGCTTGGAGGCGAATTGCCTTAGCCGAACTGCTTAAGGCTCAAGAACGTTCCGGGCTGGAGCTCATAAGCCAGGATGAAATAGCTGCTATTCAGAAAGAATGGAGTTTCGATGTCTCTCGATGAACTAGATCGTTGGAGAAAACGCGTACCCGTCTTTATTTTTGCAGCTTGTGCACTCCCATGGATTATGGTCAAAGCCACGAATGGCGAACAATTCAAGCTTTATCACGACACTCTCGTCCCAGCAATTGCTGTCGTTCTGGGTTTCTTCTATGTCGGGCTAAACGTCCGCGGCGTTTTGTGGGATGACGAAATGGAAATGCATGTTCGCCCGCAAATTCGAAAGGCAATCCTGGATTTAGTTCCGACAGACCTTGCGATCACGGAGGCCGAGAAACAGCGACTTCTTGAAAAAGAAATATATAAGAAACTCGCTGGAGTGTTTTGGGAGACAGTGGACGAAAACCCCCAATTAGTGGCTCAAAAACAACACTTCTATTCTAATGGCATTGTCTATTCAACCTCATGCGACGTATCTATCATCTGTTATGTATCGGGCATCTTTTTCTACTGCGGCGCTGTGCTTGCCACAGGGCTAGTCGAGTTCTTGTATGTTGGGGCAATTCTTTTTGCGATCGCCATTTTATCCGTTGGAATCGTAACGCCGAGATGCCGCGCTCGCCATCTGGAACTCTCGAAAGAGCAACTCGAACTAATACGCCGGGAACACTCGGCCTCTGTCGCGAAGAAATTCAGGGCGATCATTCTCGAGTGGCGAGCGCAGTAGGGAAACGAGCAGAATTAACTTGCAGAAACCAGGATGAGTACTAGGAGCCATTTGTCCGGTTAGCCGACACACCAGGAGTTGAGCAAACCTGTGCTAGCATCTGCGTCATGAAAAATGCGCTTCGATACGCAGCACTTGCGATGACGATGATTAGCTCACGGCATAGCGATCCATCACTAGAAACGTGGCTCACCCGCTCAGCCGTGCCACTATCCGGGCTGCAAGTGCCGTGATTATCGGGGGCCGCTTTAGTTCGGCAATCCGTTGGATTTCAGCAGTTCGCGCATCGCATCGACAGCCCTACTCATTACGGTATTGGGAGCGGCTGGTAGTCGCTGGTTTTCGGGAATTGTCATTGGAGGCATTTGCCCGACTATGCGATTGTGGCAGTTTATAGATGCTTCAAGATAGCCCTGAGATGATAAGGGGATTTTCGCTTCCGCTGGCTCACACGAAACTGGTTTGAAAAACGCCATTCCTGAAACAAGCCATTTTCTCCTGAGTACGTTGTCGATCCAGACGGGAGTTAGCTCGAATCGCCACGTCGAAAACTTCAAATCTTCAAAATGGGTGTAGGGATATTGTACTTGTAACGATGCGATTTTTTTCCGGCGTGCTCGGTCATCTTGGTAGACCACAATAATTGTGAAAGCGTCGGCTACCGCTAATCCAAGTCTACGGAGACCTTTAGTCGCCTTGAAATCAGTTGCGGAATAGAAATCAAACCCATCTTGTGAAAACAAAAATACGACGGGGGGTTCTGATAGCCCAAGCACGTCGTCAATAAGGGCACGCTCGGGCAACTTCAAATACCGCACGTCCGCTTTGCAAGCGTCAGTTGTCTGGGCAACTACCTGAGACGATAGCAACGGGAGGAGCAGGACGAATTTGAAGGCTTTTAACATCCGACGCGCCATGCTCGCAGGGTATCACTTTGTGGACTTATCGCCCAAGCGTGATAGTATCCGCGCATGTCGTTCCATGAAATCGAACAATGGCTTCAAGCACACGAATACGTCGCGGTGTGGGTCGAGGGGATCGCACTGATTCTAATCTTTGGGCTGGACTACATAAATCGGCGAGATGAGCGGCGGGATAAAAAACAGCAACACGAAGAGACACAAAAACAACTGGGAATTTTGAGTAAGCAAGCAAACGCTGCGAAGGAGCAGGCCGACTTTGCATTCGAGAGTTTGAATTTGTTGAAGCGCCAAACGCAGGACCAGCAGCTTCGTGAATTGTGGCGCGTTCTTCCGATTCTGGACGATGTGCAAAGTCAAGTGCAATATTGGTTGAATCTCTTCGATGATAATAAATGGAATGCGGTTAACAAGGCGAGCCGGCTTATGCCTGTGGATGCGAGTTCTGTTTGGATTCAGGCAGGGAGGCAATCGAATGAACTGTGGAGGGAAGTTAGAGACGCGTTCCGGCTGGTCTCAAAGGCTGATTATGAAATAGATCGGTATTACGCGGAAGACCGAGTCACATATCGCCAGGACAGTCTCATCAAAGCCGCTCATGTAAATCTCAAGAACGCCGAGCCGATGCTTACTCGCATTGTCAATGCCTTTACGGTTTTTGAGGAATCGGAACGAAAGATGAATGCCATTCGGGAAGCAGCTGAGAGAAAGGACCAATAATGCCGGGGTACGTTTTGGAACTCCGATAAACTGACCATCACTGTAGCTTTCGCAGACGTTTTATGATTTCCTTGGCCGCAGCGTTCGTAGCACCTGAATCTGTCGCCCGCCCGGCTCTATTAAAGGCGAATAGCTCCGTTCCTTTAGAGTCATACACTTGAACGCTTGACCCACTTGAGTTCATCTCACCGTAACCAGTTTGGTAGCCACGTTGACCCGTGCTGAAGACAATGCGGTAATCAAAATCTTTTTCAGCAAGAACGAACCTTAATTTATGGTCGGCACCGTGGACCTTCAATTTCTCTAGCAATATTTTTTTGTCCAACTCCGTCGCTTCAATCGTGATTCTGCTAGGCTGGGGATTCGGATTCTGTGTCTTTGCATTCGTTTGCGCACAAGCAGGAGAAGAAACAGCAGCAAAGAGGAGAAGAGCTAGGGCCGCGGATTTCATACGCTGACTACTCCTTCCACGACACTCTATCAGTAGCTTTACCCATCGCACCAGACTTTCCCGGCCACTCGAATGAGCAGCCCGGCCGTCGTTGAGCCCCTACCCCTCGCAAACCATGAAAGGCCAACGCGAAGAATCCCACTGCGCACTTCGAACCCAAGACATCAGCGCAGTGATCGATTACGCAAGCTGACGCTCACGGTTGGACGTTGGTGACGCCAAGGGCGCCGGGTTTCGGGAAATGCTTTTCATACCAAGCGATCGAACGGTCGGTCCAGTCGATCTGGTGCTTGACCTCTTGCAGTCCGTGGCCTTCGCGAGGGTAGCGGACGAATACAGCCTCCGTGCCGACGTCTTTCAATCCGATGAAGAATTGCTCGGCCTCGGCGATCGGCACGTCGTTATCGTTTTCGCCGTGAACGATAAGCGTCGGCGTATGGGCTGCAGACACATATTTGAGGGCCGAGCGCCTCCAGGCTTCATCCATCAGCGTGCCCTGATGCAGGAATTGGCCGAATTCCATTTCTTCATATTGGTTGTAATAGGTCATGTAGTTGTAGCTGACCAGATTCGCGATGCCGGCCGTGGGAATCGCTGCCTTGAACTCATTCGTCTGGGTGATGAGCCATTCCGTGAGTTGGCCGCCGTAGCTGACGCCTTCAATACCCATGCGCTCGCGGTCGATCCAGAGATTTCGCCGCACTGCTGCGCTTACACCGTACAAGACGTCCTGCGCTTCGTTTCCGTTCTGGTCGCCGAAGACCGCATCGGCGAATTTCTGTCCATATCCAGTCGAACCTCGGAAGTTCACGTTCACCACCGCGTAGCCATGCGCCGCAAAGACTTGATTGCGGAAATTGAAAGCCGGGCCGTTCTGTCCATGTGGGCCGCCGTGAATATTCACGATGAGCGGGTGCTTTGAACTGGCGGTCATGCCGATTGGCCTGGTCAGAAAGGCTTCGACTTCGAACTTATTGTCGTTGCTGATGAAAGTCAGCGATTCAACTTCGCCCAACTGCTTCGCCGCCAGTACGTCTCCGTTCAGGTCGGTTAGTTTCTTTGGCGTGCCGCTTCCGATCTTCTGGTAAAGCTGTGGCAAATCGCTTGGCGAACCGTAGGTGAAGAAGAGCCCGCCATCTTTGCTCACCGAAAAAGAAAGGACACCCCCTCTTTCCCTAACGACATATTGCGCTGTACCGCCGCTCACTGGCAGACGCATCAGCACATTGTTCCCGCGCTCCTGCACAGTGAAATACAGTGCGCCGCTATCCGCTGACCAGCGCGGCGCGCCTTGCCGGTTGTCGACTGCCGCTCCGATTTCCCGCCGGTTGCTTCCGTCGGCATTCATCACCCAGACGTGGGTGTCCTCCATCGTGGTCTCGCGGTCGGTAATTCCGCGCCGGGTTCCGCGATAAGCAATCTGTTTTCCGTCCGGGGACCAGATGGCGTCGTACTCGTTGTATTCCGTGGCGGTAAGGCGCTGAATGCTTCCGTCGGCCACATTCAGGGTGAACAGATCGTAGTTAAAGAATTCATCCTGATTCGGTTCGCGATTCGAGCCGAACAAAATCTTCTTGCCATCCGGCGACCAGTCGACGGAATGCTCGTCGAATTCGCCCTGCGTCAGTTGCTGCACCTGTTTTGTCGCCAAATCGACGATAAAAATATGGAGCCGCTGATTGTCGTTGAAGCGGGTCATGCCCTCGCCGGCGTCGGGCTTGTAGAGATAGCGAGTAATCACCATCGGATCGCCGCTAGCTTCGGCCGCTCGCGGATCTGGCGTCGAGGAGACAAATGCAATCTGCTTGCTGTCTGGGGACCAGGAAATCTCGTTGCCTGCGCCCGGAAGGGGACTGTTTGTTCCACGCACCTCGGCAAGAAACGCCGCCTCCGATCCGTCCGGCCGCACGACGAACAATCCACTCTTGTCTCCCTGATGTCCCGAAAAAGCGATCCACTTGCCGTCCGGCGACCAGACTCCGCTTCCGCCGCCGTCCTTGTCTCCCCCGACGCGCACGGATTTCTGGGTGGACAAATCCAGGATCCACAGTTGACCGTACGGACGCCCGGGCCGGTCCCGCATGACGACGGTGTACGCGACGCGTTTCCCATCCGGCGATGCAGCCACCCCACCGACCGACCTTAACCGCAACAGGTCACTGCTCACGAGTCCCTGCGGATTTGCCGGTGCCGCTAGACCGAGCGAACTAATGGCAACCGCCACGGTTAGAGCTCTCATGCCCCAGCTCAAGCACCTTGATGATACTGATACTCGCATTCGTCACCGCCTCCTGAGCGCATCTCAAACTCATTTCGCCCGGCCATCCTAGGCACCTGCTACGGGTTCGTCAATGAGTCCGAGCATTGGCGAACTGGATTACACTCATCGAATCACCCATGCCTGAAAACAGCAAGCTCGACTCGGTCTTTCGCAAGTTGCTTAGGCTTCAGGTGCTCCAAGGGGTAAACATTTAGCTACATCTATCCCAGGACAACGTTCAATGACCCATTACGGGGTATACTGACGCCAAATTGGGCGAGACGAACCCCCGATAAGTGAAGTCGTTCCCGGAGACCAGCCTATGAAATCGATACTAGCTTGTGTTCTGTCGATATTGGTTGTGCAAACCAATGCAATCCCGGTCCAAACACAAACTGCGACACCACAAGCGAAAACTGACAAGCAATCCAGTCAGCAGCCAGAACCCGCCTCCCAGCCCGTGAAGCCACCGTTAGCATTCGGCCTGGATGACGGCACTCCAGTGCGGCTTCGAATCAATCGAACAATATCTTCAGAAGACGCAAAGGTTGGGGATACGGTCGATTTTGAAGTGTTAGAAGATGTGAACTCACACGATGTCATTTTAATCCCCCGCGGCGGAATTGCCTTGGCGACGATCACTGAAGCTCAATCTAAACGGCGCATGGGAAGAGCTGGAAAGCTAAACGTGAACATCGACAACGTCAAGCTCGTTGATGGTGAAAAAGTTGCTCTCAGGGCCGTCAAAGAGGTTAAGGGTGGTAGCCACACTGGTGCGATGACAGGCGCGATTGTCGCGACTGCTATCGTGTTCTTCCCGGCAGCGCCGCTATTCCTGTTCATGAAAGGAAAAGATATCACCATCCCAAAAGGCACTGAGATAACCGCCTACATAAATGGGGACGTTCCTCTTGATCCGAAGAAATTTCAGCCGCAGGACACAGCAAAAATCGAGGCTACTACTTCCTCAGCTCCAGTCGCGGGGTCTGCGGAGAATATGCCTTCAACGATAGAATTAAAATCCACTCCAGACGGAGCTGAGATCAGTATTGATGGAAAATATGTGGGAAATACACCGACAACTTTGCACCTCAGTGTCGGGGACCATGTAATTAAATTTGAAAAGCCTGGGTTCAAACCGTGGGAGAGGACACTGACGATCACTCAAGGCGAATCTACGACAATTCCAGCGGCGCTTGAAAAATTAGAGGTAGCGCTGCCTCAATAAATTGGTTTTCTCATTCTTTAGAATTCAAAATATCTACCAACCCTGCAAGTGCCAACCAGCGGCGTGGATTCGGCCTCTTTCGACCTGCACGCAAGTCTGAAGCACATCCTCCAAGGCCCCTTCGAATCCGCATCGGCTTGTGACGACCTCCTAGTTGGAATCTAGGCAGTCGGTTTGGAGTCTGTCCCTTCTCCAAAGACAAGTGGATTATGCCGCATATCAGTAAGGGGCCACCTACTTCGTTTTGGAAGTCTCCCTCTGGTCATCAAGGTGATGGACAGCGCCTGGAGAGATACCCCGGATCCCTTGACGACCTGTATATCCTGACTTGAAGGCAATGGTTGGTAATGATAGAACGTAATAGTACCTCATGGAGCAACCCGGCCCATGCACACCTCTCCGTCCGATGAGCCTTTTCTTGCTGAACCTAAGGCGTCCGAATAGATGGGATATTTTTCAGATCACTATAATAGCCTTCGATTACCCGTCGGCGACGCCCGAACCGCAGGTTTTCGGCCGGCACAAATAGCAGCCATACACGCCGTTTCCGCCCATTTCTTTAACTCAGACCAACCTGCGATTGTCACCATGCCTACCGGATCGGGCAAAACGACGGTGTTGATGGCGCTTGCTTATGTTTTAAGGGCGCAACGCGTTCTAATTCTTACTCCCAGCAGACTGGTCCGAGAGCAAATCGCCGAGAATTTTGCTGTGCTGCTGGATTTAAAGAAAATCGAAGCGCTTCCGCTCGCCTTACAGAATCCGAGAGTTTTCCCCACCGAAGGAATAATCGACTCCGTCGAAGAGTGGGAGGAGTTACGCCAGTATGACGTAGTCGTAGCTACCGTGCCCAGTGTAAGCCCAAGGGACGATGTAATTCCGGCACCACCTGATGATCTTTTCGATTTAGTGCTGGTCGACGAGGCTCATCATTCTCCAGCAAGAACGTGGAGCCGACTTTTGGACCTCTTGCATCGCGCAAAACAGGTTTTGTTTACAGCAACACCATTTCGGCGCGATGAAAAGGAAATCAAAGGAAGGCTTGTATTCACTTACGACCTCCGACGAGCGTCTCAAGATGGAGTATTCGGCGATATTACGTTCCTGCCGGTGGAGCTTGGAAATGCTCCCTCCATTGACGTCGCTATTGCGCTCGCGACAGAGGCCAAGTTAAGACAGGACCATGCAGCCGGCCTTCAGCACCTTGTGATGGTGCGAGCTGACACGGTTGCACGCGCTAAGGAACTGAAAAGCACATACGATGACAACACGGGCCTCAGACTCGCATTCGTCCAGGGCTCTCATACGCTTGCTCATGTGAAGGGGATAATTGCCAAACTCAGGGCATTTGAGCTTGATGGAATTGTCTGTGTAAACATGTTTGGAGAAGGGTTTAATCTCCCGAATCTCAAGATTGCCGCGATCCACAGTCCACATAAGTCACTCGCCATCACGCTACAATTCATTGGCAGATTCGCCCGAACCAATCGCGATCATATTGGTGGTGCCACATTTTTGGCAGAACCGACGAATAGTAGTGAGGAGTTGGAGGACCTCTATGAAGCGGGAGCGGTTTGGCGCGACATCGTGCAAAACCTTGCAGCCAGCAGAATCCAAGCGGTAGCTAGAACCAGAGAGGTAATCGATAGCTTCGCCATTGATGCAGCACCAGACATGGAAGATTTTTCCCTGTATACAGTGCAACCCTATTTCCACGTCAAAATCTTCTCAGTCGCGGACGGAGCTAACGTAAACGAAGAGCCGAAGTTCCCCGGCAAAATGCAAATAATCTTTAGAGGTGTCAGCGACCCTCACGGGGCCGCCATTTATCTCACTCGAGAGGCGGTAAGGGCTGACTGGTCTGGCGACGAGCGATTTGTGAATATAGCCTACGACCTCTTCGTGTTTTACCACGACTTGAACTCAAGGTTGCTGTTCATATGCTCTTCGCGTCGCCAAAACGAGCTTTACCACCGGTTGGCCAAGCAGATTGCAAATCGCCGACCCAGACCGCTCGCAAATACGAGAATCAATCGCGTGCTAAATGATCTGCAGAATGCGGAATTCTTCAATGTCGGAATGCGCAAGCGAAATCAACTCGGGCAGACCGAGTCATATCGAACGCTAGTTGGGCCTATTGCTGATAAAGCTGTGCAACCGACAGACGCCAGAACGTTCGACCGTGGACATTGCTTCGGAAAGGCACTCGAAAATGGCGACACCGTCACCATCGGGCTAAGTGCTGGGTCCAAAGTTTGGAGCAATCGGTACGACCGAATTCCCGAACTTCTGGATTGGTGTAACCGACTCGCCAATCGGATATCAAGCCAGAACTTGCAACCGACGGGTTCAGGCCTCGACCTTCTGTCCACGGGTGACGAGCTAACGGAGGTGCCCGCCGGTATCATCGCTGTCTCATGGGCTGCGGACCTCTACCAAGACCCATTGATGGTGAGCTATGAGAACGGCGACGGACTGACGTTGACGGGAAGCCTGATGGATTTTGACTTCAAAATCACGGAAAGCCAACAAGGGAGCCTAGCATTCTTCATCTCAAATTCAGAAGTCGAGTGGCAAGGACGATTCTCGCTTGCTGGTGGAGAGATGTTTCAGCCCGCCTCCGACCATGAGCCAAATATTGCTGTCCACTATGGAAGTGAAAGAATCTCGGTCGACGAGTATCTGAATGAAACCCCGCCCATCATGTATCGGTCAAACTTATCGGTCATTCAAGGGCTGGACTCATATCCGCTTCCAGCTGCGCTCGAACCCTTTCCGAATGGATCATTTGAAGTCGTTGACTGGCAAGCCGTGAACGTAGAGATCACCTCCGAAAAACTACCAGAAGGTGCCGGGCAATCCATCTTCCAATGGCTACGCGCACGTTTAGTCGCCTCTGATGCCGCGGTGGTCTTTTGCGATGATGGGTCCTGCGAGATGGCCGATTTTATCGCAATTAGTGAGAGGCCTCAGGGTCCGAGGGTTGACATGTATCACTGCAAAGCCAGTGGCGGTGATAACGCGGGCAATCGCGTTGAGGATTTGGAGGAGGTTTGTGCACAAGCCATCAAGTCATGCGTGTGGCTTTTGCCGGACCAATTTCTAAATCGACTACGGTACCGTCGTACTCTGCCGAGTATTGCGGGCTATCACAAAGGCGCCGAAGTCGAAGCAGTACGAATATTGACCGAGCGACCGCAGCAAATTCAGTTTCGAGTCCATATCGTACAACCGGGAGTTGTACGAGATGGCAGAACCGATGCAATTTCGAACCTTTTAGCTGCTGCGAGAAACTACATAATCAGCAGCGTTGACGAGTTCCGAGTCATTGGAAGCGAACAGGTCGAATAAAGAATGCAATGCATCCAGAAGCACGAAAACGCTCCGTTTGCGCTCGCGAACCGGACTCCCCTCTTTCGACCAATACAGTGGCGGACGCCTTTCCCGACGAGTGGGATTTGTGGCAGCGGGCTCGGCCCGTTAGAGACGGATCCAGCACCGCCTCAAGCTCTAGGTTACAACAGCGATCCAAGAGCGAAGCAAAATCAGTGAGATCCTCCATCACATCTGCAATGGCGCGCCGCTGTGCGGGATCTTTGATCTTGTTCAGTTCCATATAGTGAGTCGCCGAAAGCACGCACCCCCACCTCCCGCTGATTTCGCGCCCTTGCACTTTTCGAGCGCCTCGACCAATGGAGCGCCATATAGTCAACGAGGAAGAATAGTCTTAATTTCTCCTATGATGACGCCCCTGGTAAGCGTGATTGGTTCGAGTGAGCAAGGAAATGATTTGGGAGCACCTCAAGGAACTCTAAATTCAAAGGAGTCGCAGACTTTGCTCTAAGCGATGAGCCTCCGCAACTCCGACACCGATCAGATTGCTCAGCAGGGCGTCGATATCCTTCCGGAACGGCTGGCCCGGGCGAAGCAGGGCCGGATCGTGAGAGAGAATGGTCTCAATCAAGGAGCAAAGACGGCGTCCAAAGCCCTGATCAATCCAGAAATCTCTGTCATCCGGGTGAGTGGCCGACCAACTCTTGCCCGCCTCAACAATAACCGGCAATTGTTCCGCGCGGGGCGCGACTTCAAGAAGATTAAGCAAGGCGATGACGGCTAACAAAAATTGTGCGTCTTCAGCAACTTCAGCCAACAGGGGAATAAATGGCCCAAGACGATCGATCCCAATCGGAGTTAGATAGCAATTTGGTGGCTTGAAGCTGGAATAGTCGTTAAAGAGCAAGGTCGCGACGGCCGGGGCGAAATGGAACGCAGTCGACGTTGAACGCTCACGAACATGCCATTTCCACAGATCCGTGGTCAGGAATCTCTTCAGCAGGCCAGATCGGATGTGAACAGCCTGGGTGTCTGAAATCCCAGAGTCGTTGAAATAAACAACGTCGACGTTTCGTAAGAATCCCGTCGAAACATCGAAGAATGCTCTTTCCGGGAGTCCAGTTATGGGCGCGAGGGCAATTTCATCGATTTGAGCTAACGTCAAACCCGGCAGACAATATGGTAAGAGTTTGAAAAAGGCATCATTCCATTCCCTCGGCCGGCGGTCCGTATATTCATCGTCCTGCAACTCCGACCCGTTCGCGATGAACGTCCATTCGCTATAGGCTTTGACGATATCGCGTAGCCAGGGACGCTTGGCGACATCAAACAGACTGGCCGCGCCTCCAAGCCACAGCGCGGCGCTCTGGTGATCCGCATAAGTCTCCGGCTTGGGTTCTTCGAGAGGCTTCTGCCTTGAGCTCCCAGGTCTTAAGGTTGCGCGTCGTCGCGGACGCGCAGGGTTCGGGGGAAATTGCGGCCATTCGGGCTCGTCCCGCCCATTACTTAGCCAAACCAGCTCGGCGTCAATCGCCTCTACGACTTTTTGTCCGAAAAGATCAGCACGTGCGTCGTATTCGGCTTCCGGCTTGCTCCATACTCGGTGCGGTCTCGTAGTTGCCGCGAATGCGCAGCGCAACACCGCACGTGGCAGGCGTTCATCGATCTCTGCAACCAGTCCGGCAGCAACCGCGAAACCACGAGAGGCGGCAGGGTTCTCGTCACCCGCGCTTTCGAGGAGAGTGTGGACATCCTTGATGCCGGATCGATTTTTCAACAACAAAGTCATCCCGACGAAAGCGATCGCGATGGGATTGAATTGCAAGCCAGTCCGCATTCTGTGGACGGGATCATTAGGACTCTTCAAGGCGCGTACAAACGTGTCTCGTATCCAATCTTCGTGCTTGGAAATGAGTTCAGCGCCGCCGTCGCGGGCGCCAATCATGGCCGCGCTGACCAGAGTCTCGTTGCGCATTGACCGGTTCTCACGTACCTCACCGTAGTCGTCCGGGTCAGCTGTGTTAGCAACAAAGGCTTGTTTTCGCGCCCACTCAATCGCAGCAACCGCAAACGCCGCTGAAGATCGCGCCGAATTGTTCACTGCGATCCTGATGCTTACCTCCATTCCGTTGTCAGCCTGGCGCTCGCGCGCCGCTTCCTGCAGAGGCTGTAGGTGTTGAGTTTCCGTTTCGGGAGGCAGGTATTCCCAACCTTCAATCGGTCCTTCTTCGGTTTGCACAGTTTTCTGGCGCCAGTTTTTGGGATCGATGAGATTGAGGGCGTGAACAGCCATGAATTCGGGGTCACCGAGGTCCATTTGATTCTTTGGCGTCCCAAGCCGTGCGGCCGCATGGCGCAGAAGCTCGGCTAGGTCATCGCGATTCTTGACGGATTCATCCATCGCATAGTGCGCGAGAAGTTGATCCAACATGCGGCGTCTGGAGGGGCGCGATTTCAGGCTCGCTAGAGTCGCCGGGCCAACGGGTTCCTTTTGCAGGGCTCTAACGCCAAAAAAGTCGGGAATCTCCACTCCGTCATGAATCGCCCTCTGCCGGTCAAGGCAAAGAAGCTCGGGACACACGAGAAACGGTATAGCTGCAACGCGAGATTTCGGCCAATGAGATAGCAGCAGGTCGACAACAACCAAAAGGTATGCCGCCGGCGGATTTGCTGTTCCGATAACGTCGGCGAGCACCTTGTCGACCGCCTCTCCGGCCTCGATCCGGCGATGACCCCATGCTTCCAGAGCCATCAGCATGCAGGTCGTGAGAATCGGTCCCGAGCCTACATCCCGCGACCAGTTGTAGGACTGGACCCAAGGAAAGATTTTTTCCGTGCCGTCCATGAACCTGATCGTGATAGCGTTTGCGCCGAAGTCTCGCCCTGCGGTCTTAAATGAAATCGCGTGGTCGATGAGTTGCCGTATAAGTTTAAGTCCGTCCTCCGGTGCATTAATGAGGAGTTGCAGGAATGGTCCCTGCGATGGTGACGCCGGAATGAAGTCGAGATCTTGGTGTCCGAAAGCTTCCCGGAACGGACTGCTATACCCTTCGTCGTCTTTCTCATCTTTCGGAATAACGAGCTCGGCTGTGATTTCCGCCAGTTCCTTCGGCGCCGCCTGCGACAGCGCGCCACTATTTTTTATAATTCCGCGCAGAGTCTGCTCGCTATATTCCTTTCCTCTTAGGAATTGTAAATACAATTTCGCGAGGTCGGGATGGCGATTGCAGAACGCTAGAAATCCCATTCGGAGATCGCCCGCCAGTGCACCGAGTTGCGCCCTCGTCAATTCGCCATTGAAGGGACCTTGGTTTCGGACGCCACCTACCGCGTACGCGCCCTCTATTTCCATCAGCCACTTATAGAGCCATGGCACCAGTAACCGCGTCAGTGGGTCCTGGCCAAGCATTCCTGTCGCCCAGTCAATATACAAATCCACCACATCAGGAATCGCCGCCGCGGGAAGAGAATCTCCGAGAGCGAGAAGCCAGAGTATGAGGCGGCTCCAGGACGGTCCACCAGGAACGTTAAGGTTTGGGGGAATCAACTTGGGATCAAACCCGAGCGCCGAGAACCATTTCGTACCGGGATTGGCGTCAACCGCCATGACCAACCGAATCAGCTCCCGAAGCCCTTTCCCCTTGTCAGCGAGAAGGTACCCGGAGGCACGGCTTAGCAGTTGCTGTCCGATTTCAGAGCGGACCAGGGCGAGCAGCGCTGACCATCGCCAAGACGCGTGATTGCCTTCTTTACTCAAAACATCGACGAAAGATTTCCAGCGTGCGCCGTCGGCGGCATGCTCGATGGTCATGCGCGCCGCGAGTTCAATTCCCCTCGCTAGGCCCGCCGGTGCTGACCGATCCAAGGCGAGCTTTTCGACGAGCGCTGGATCATTGGTGACGACATTGGCGATGGCCCAGTCTCGCAGCACGTCGTGACGAAACGTCACGTGGTCATTTCCGACGTCACGCAAACTCTGGCTTGTCACGAGCGCGTCCACCGCCGGACTCGGTAGCTTGCTGACGTCAAGAGGCCCTGCAACGGCGAGCGTTTGCTCTGCGAGTGCCCTGAGAACCCGTGCACGATCCCGATGGCTCTCATCCTTGTCTCCATCCGCTGTTTCCCACCATTGCTCGGCCATTTCAACTTCAGTTCGGACAACCGGCGCATCGGGCGGAAAACTGGCGAGTCGTGAGAGACGAAACAGGTTGCGGGCTACTGGTCGGGCAGGATGGTTGTCGGCTAACAGTGCCCTCAACTGCGGAGCGGCCTCTCGTAATTCTTCGGTTTCAGCATCCGAGAGCTCGTAGATAACGACGGGCGCAGCCCGCCCCATTTGGTCAATGGCATCCGCGGGGAGCCAGCTTGGTTCCGTGATGCCGAAATCGCGGCGGGCGGTTGCAATGACCGAAATGCCAGGGATCTTGGCGCACTCCCGGAGGAGGTCGGTCGCAGTTAGTCGCTCTTCGTCAGCAAAAAAATCGAGGTTGTCCAGGAACAGCACGCTCCCGCCATCGCCGGCAAGGTCCGAAAGAAGATCGCGCGCCGTACCGCCGAAGCCGAGCACTCCTCTCATCGCGAGCCAGCCTCTCGGGACGATGCGGCCTGGGCTCAGAACAATAACTTGCGACTCGGCGGAGATTTGATGGGCGAAGTGCTTCAACACTCCTGATTTTCCGACGCCGGCATCACCGCGAATCTCCACGTAGCGCCCCGAATCGAGGGCCGCGCGAACGGATTCAACTCGCTCGTGTCGTGTCAGCATGGCCCCGCTCACGCGGTCGCCAACATCCGCAAGCGCATTGTGTGATGCTTCGGCCAAGGCCATACGCGCAGAAAAGGTGCGCTGATCGCCCGCTAGGCGGAACCTTTGCTGAAAATCCTGAATCAGACCGTCGCGCGTTCGGTCACCGCCGGAAGCGGCGATTTCTATCGAAAGTTCCGTTAGCACTTTCCACAGTTCACTGCCACGCGATGCTTCGTCTGAGTGAAGGGCGCGAACGCTGCGCTCTTTTGCCAGCTCCTCCGAGATCGACCCCTTGGCAGTGAAATCGAAAACCAAAATCTGAAGTCTGCGCAGTAGCCACCAAACAGATTCGTCATCGTGTGCCGCGTCGTACTCGCGAAGGTGCGACTTGAAAGTGTTCACAAATCTCCGCATGCTGTCATTAGCGGACCCTGGGCGATTGATCCGCTTTATGAAGGTCGTGGCATCGCCAAGCTCTCGGGCCCACGTGAGGACGTCCTGATATGGACCGTCGATTTTCTGCGATGTCTTGGAAATAGCGATCGCCAGTTCATAGCGGCTGGTCAGAAACTCCGGTTTCCGTGATGCCTGCACGATCTGGCCGACGACAGAGCGGAAGATCGGATCGCTGGGCGCGAAGGTGATGCCTTTCTTGACCTGAAGCTCAAGGACGGCCGGCTTTCCTTGCGCGTCATGCGCGTGGACGATGACGTCATCCAGCGGGTAACCTTCGGATGCTCTTTGAAATTTGAGACGGTCAACAATCGTTCCCGGCAGCCCGCGCGGCTCGGCCCCCACAAGCAGTGATAGGAGGAAGAAAGCACCCACCTGGCCCTCGAACAGGCTTCCTGCCGGTCCGGTCGCTGCCGGACTGGCTCCCTCGGGCATCGTCTGTTCCGCCGGTCTCAGCCACAACGAAAGCTGGCCGCGCCGCCCTGGCCATTCGCTCCCGCGTCGGAGGAAACCTGCGCCAGCCAAGGTCTTCATCATGCTTTGGTCGTCCGTCGTCGCAAAGAGACCGCCAGGCATGGCCTTGACCAAGGTGCCGACAAGCTGATGAGAGATTCCTTGTCGGCGGTGCTCCGGAGCGACCGCAATGTAGCCTAGTTCAGGAGTTTCCTTCGGAAAGCTAAACCCACTCGCCTGGGCCACGCGAATCGCTCGCTCGGGCTGAGCGCGCTTAATCGCTCCAACACCGACAATGGCACCGCCCTTGCGAGCGAGAGCAAGCGACCTCGCGTTCTGTAGTTTCTTCAAATTTATCGCTACGGCCGCGCCATCGCTAACAATCGCGACGCAGCTCGAAAGTTCCGCGTCCGAAAGGTCGCTGGGCGCACAAGCACTCACGCTGTAGTCGAGCGTCTCTTTCCTCGGTGATAAGTTCGTCTGCCGGGAGTCCATTTGCTGGAGGTATTTTATCAGGGGCGTTTATTCTTGCACACGGGGCCACATCGTAAACGCCCGGCCCGGAGGCGACGATCTGGGAACTGACTCTGTATGAATTCTCAGGAGCCTGAGTCACGATTGGCATCGTTGACGGTTTGCGCGAAGCCCCTGGCATGTTCACGATACTCGGTAGGCGCGTGCGCGTCGCCATTGGAACAGGGATATGATTTGAGCATGAGGAAATCGAAGAGACGAGGGGGGCGGCTAGGAGCACCCACTCGCAAGCGGCCGATCCAACTCTCAAGCGCCTGGGAATGTCACCGGAGGATCGGCTCAACTCGGCCTTAAATTTGCTCTTTCTGCTAGCGCAAGCGTACTACAAGATTCTCGAGTCCATTGTCTCATCGGCCACCTGGTTTTGGGTATTGGATCTTGAGCTGAACGAATCCTATCTGTGGACCGTTACTAACCTAAAGAACTTGTTGGCAAATCATGAGGACCTACGCGACTTTCCAGAACCCTTCGAGCCGATATTTCCCGATCTATACCCTTCAACAATCGTGGACGTTGAGTGGCAGGATATGGCTGCGCCAGAGGTGGAGAAATTCCTCAGTACGGTGCAAAGGTATACCCGCTCCAAGGGGATGCACACTCCGGAACCGTCCACACCCGCTTGGACTTTCGTCGAACTGTTCCGGCTATCTGCTGAGCAGGCTGTCGAACAGGCGTGGGCATATGGCAAACGAATGCGGGCCCACGCTCGGAAAGTATTTGGGGGGAAAGCGGATGCAGTTGGAACGTCAAATCAGAAGACAGGTGCGGTCATGAGTTCAGTGTTTATTTCTTATTCTTGGGACAGCGATATCCACCGTGAATGGGTTCGAAAGTTGGCAGAGCGTCTGCGCGCGGATGGGGTGGACGTTTCTATCGACCGGTGGGAGACGGTTCCTGGCGACCAACTGCCTGCGTTCATGGAGCGTGCCATACGTGAAAACAAGTTTGTCGTCATCATCTGCACGGCGAGATACAAGCGCCGATCAGATGCAAGAGAGGGCGGTGTGGGCTATGAAGGCGACATCATGACGGGTGAAGTTCTCACCTCTCAGAACAACCGAAAATTCATCCCTGTGTTACGGGATGGTGCTTGGCAAGAAGCCGCCCCGTCGTGGCTCGTCGGGAAATACTACATAAACCTCACCGGGAATCCATACTCTGAGCGCGACTACGAGGACCTCGTACGTACTCTACTCGGAGTTCGTGAAACCGCGCCGCCAATCGGGAAACCGTTCGCAACGATTAATTCAAGTGCTGCGCAGCACTCAGTATCAATGCCGGAAGATTTGCCGATGGAATTTCAGGACATAAAAATTACGCGCGTCATCGTCGAAGATATTACGGAACCGAGAAACGATGGGACAGCGGGGAGCTCTCTGTACTCGATTCCCTTCGCGCTGTCAACCAGCCCGCCGCCCGAGTGGGAAGACCTCTTTCTCGAAAACTGGAATCATCCCTCGCGGTTCACCACGATGCACAGGCCAGGCATAGCAAGCATTTCTGGCGCGACGGTGATTCTAGATGGAACAACTATTGAGGAAGTCGAACGCTACCATCGCGACACGCTCCAGTTGGCTGTAGCGCAAACGAATCAACAGTATCGCGATTTACTGCGTAGGCAAAACGAACGCCTAACAAGAGAGGAAGCCAGGCGCCAAGAGCACCGGAAGCGCGTCGAGAATGCCTCAAAGCGGATCAAGTTCGATTAAGCGCATTCGGGGCGGTTAAGGCCGGGGCGGAGTCGAAGACAAGGAATGAAGTCGCCAAAGCAGGACGCGATGTAAGTCACCGGCCGGAATCTCAGTAAAACCATGATGTACACGAACAAGGCGGGTTCTATTTCTTCTCCGATAATCCCTCTCGATCGATTCCTCCGTGATGTGTTTCCCCATGTCTCTAAGAATCGCATGGATGGTTTGAGCCGGACGTCGAGCGCGACAGCGTTTCAGAAGTTCAAACGCAAGGGCCGCCCGCTCGGTCAACGGGTCGCGGGGATGTCCCGCTCTGTTACGTGGTCCGGGGTATTTGACGCGACTTAGAACCTCAATTTCCGCCGCGAGATGGGGAGCGAACGTCCGCACGACCAAGTTCGCTCGTTCAACGTCACGTTTAGAGAATTTGGGATAGGTAGGCGGTTCATGTTCCTCGCCTTTTCCTGCTAGGAGTTTTTTCACAATGTCTAGTCGTAACTGTTCGTTCTGGCGGAGGGCCACCAGCATGTTCTCGCTCCTCGGAGGCCACGGTCTGCCGACCTCCTCCCAGGGGAGAACACGCAGGCGTCTATTGCTCGCCGGTGCCGGCTTGGGAGAAGCGGGCACAACTCGCCGGATTTTCTTGCTTTGTGACACCTTAAATTCCCTAACCGAGCAGCGTATCACAGGGATTGTAAAGTGCGGTTGCGTCCGAAGAATTTTGGTCCAGACGTCGAGGACAAAATCGCAGGAGCAAGCCTGCTGTACAGCTATGAACGAATTCGCAAAAATCGACGCCGCTCTGAAAATGTGGGGTTGGGGCCGCACAACTTTTCTGCTAGTCATATTTCTTCTTGTCAAACAGTCCGTAACATTCGAGCACGCACTAGTTCTCATTCTTTTGGCCGTTCTTTTGGAGCAACCCTCACGCCAACAGGTGCCATGCCCTTGCACCCGGGGTGCGGCGGTGCCGATGGCATCTGATACGGTCCGATCACGAGTGTGATTTGTGATGATCGCTGAGATCTGACGCCCTATTCTCTTTACTCATCCTCTGTCATGCGGCGTACTCCAAGGCATCGGTTCTGAGGGAAGGACGCTCCCAGGGCTGACCATTCCTCTTCTCTGTCATTCAAGGATTCACCGAAGCGGCGTGCACTCGGGCCATCTCGGCCAGGCGCATGGCCACACCCGTGACGCGGCCCACGATTTCTCCCTCCCGTGGGTGAATTAACTGCCGCGTCTTCACAGGAGAGAGAGGATGGGGCACGAGCACCAGCAGGTTTTCCTTCTTCTCGCACCAGCTGCAGGCATACCCCTGCCGCAATTCGGAGAGGTTCGCGGCGGAGAAGCTTTCGATCTCTTGCAACTCCTAAACACCGGTCACTCTGGGACGCTATGCACGATCCACGCAAATTCCGCCCAACAAGGTCTTGCGCGCTTCACGAGTTGCGTTTTGCAAAGCGGCGTTGAACTGCCTTACAGGTCGATTAAGACAAACATCGCAGATTCGCTCAATGTCGTCATCCACGTCGAGCGACGGCCTGGGCGCAGATACATTTCCCAGGTTCTCCTAGTTAACAGCTACGACCCAGACTCGGACCTGTTCGACTATGGCGCCGTATTCTTGGCGAAGCAGGATCACCCATGAGCGCTGACCGCACATTCACACCGCGATCTCTCAATGCCTCGGAGTATTTGCGCGAGCTTTTTGGCCCAGCGGACAACGTTGCGATCCTCGTTCGGAATCGCTCCACGGGCCACACGGTTCAAACCATCGCCAAGGCGGAAGCGATAGCCAGCCCTGGCTTTCAATCTTGGTTGGCGAGTCAGAGCGCTGCCGGTTCCGACATATACGTGGGAATGAATCCGATTAAGGATGGCGCGTACAGCCGGACCAAGGAAAATATAAAGGATATACGCCACGTCTATCTCGACCTCGACAAAAAGGGTGATGAGGCTCTCGACGCAATACGGAATTCACCCGAGGTACCAGCGCCGAACTTTGTCCTCGATACCTCTCTAGGCAAGCACCAGGTCGTGTGGAAAGTGAGTGGGTTCGGTCAGGATGAGGCGGAGTCTCTCCTTCATAGCCTCGCAAATAAGTTCGGCGGCGACTTGGCGGCAACCGACTCGACGCGCGTTTTGCGGTTGCCGGGATTCGCCAACCGAAAACTGCCAGAGGAATTCATCGTCCAAGCCCGCCAGGAAAGCGATGCGATCTACGCGCTCCGCGATTTCACGATCGACGAAGATTCCCCCGAAGCACCTCGGCACTTTGGCGAGTACCAACAACGCGAGCGAAAAACTCCCGGCGACCACAAAAGCCAATCCGAACGCGATTGGGCGTACGCGAAACGCGCCCTCGCCCGCGGCGATGACCCCGAAGTAGTAATCCAGCGCATCGCCGATTACCGCTCGGACGATAAGGCCGATCCCGAGTATTACGCACGCCATACCGTAACCAAAGCAAACGACGGCCTTCGGCGTGAAGCCGCCCCCTCAAGCAAGTCGGGCCAGGACGCGTCTCCAAAACACGAACGAACCAACGGTGTGCCAAATCCTATTCCCTAGTCAAAGCACTCGTGGTTAAGTCGCCGAAACGAACGAGGGGTTTCGTAATGCGAATTTTAAGTTGCGGCAAACGCGCTTGAAGCGTCCACACCGATTTAGATATGCTTCCGTCATGCTCAAACACGACGCCAGAACTAAGGGCCAAGAAGAGAGGCAAGTGTATGGCTCGTCGTTCTGGACAATCATCGCAGCCTGTAATTCACCGGGGATGGTGGACTGTCAGGTATCGGATAGATATCCGGGGGCAGGAGAAGCGTATGCAAAGGCGTGAGCGCATCTGCCCTATATCCGGTCCCGGCTTGCTTACCAGACCAGAAATTGAAAGGAGGGCAAAGGAAATCATTGCCGCAAGCGGTGCCGATACAGTCGAGCATTTCGAGAAGTGCGAAGCCTTCGGTCTCGGCACTACGTTCCGTCAGCAAGCGGCGTGGTGGATCGTTAACATCCAAACAAAAAAGCGCAGTCCCATTGCTCCTGCAACAGCAGCGGGATACAGAAGCTACCTGAAGAAATGGCTGTATCCCTTGGTCGGGGACCTGCCTCTCGCTTCAGTCGACAACAGGATCGCCAAGGACCTTGTTGCCAAGCTCAGCGAATCACATCTGGCCCCTAAGACGATCGTGGAGATTTTCGGCGCCCTGAAAGAAGTTGTGGCCTCGGCAATCAATGGCGAAGGGAAGCAGATGTTTCCTCGACAGTGGAACCACGAGTACATCGACCTGCCCGTGGTCGATCCGAAAAAACAACACACACCAACGCTCAATTCTAAGCAGGTCACCGACGTAATCGCTGGATCCGCAGGGCGGTACCAAGCACTGTATGCTTTGCTTGCAGGCACGGGCCTTCGCATCGGGGAGGCACTTGCCACGAAGCTGGATCCGTACTCAGAGGACCACACCACCATTTCATCCGACTGCAAGACAATCCACGTTCGCAAGAGCGTTTGGAACCGCCGGGAACAAAGGCCTAAGACGGAAAACGCCATTCGCTCCGTTGATATTCCTGAGGCTCTTGCCACATTCCTGAGAACGTTCGCAGGAGATCGGTCAACCGGCTTTCTCTTTCAGACCGATAGCGGTCTGCCGCTCGGACAAAGCAACATCCTCAGAGACTCCCTCCATGACTTAGGAGTCGAGGGCTTCCATTGTTTCCGCCGATTCCGTACGTCTCTACTTCGCAAGAACCGCGTGCCCTGGGACTTGGAAAAGTTCTGGATAGGCCACGCGAACAAGGACGTGACGGACAAATACGCGGAACAGCTCAAAGACGACGTCGAGTACCGGCGCGAATGGGCTGAGAGAGTCGGGCTCGGCTTTGTTGTGCCCCGTGTGCCCCAATTAAGCGCTGTCTCGCTTGAACAACACGCGGCGTAATTTGCTACAATTAGAGGAGATAGCCAATCTTGTTCCCCGGTAGCTCAATGGTAGAGCATTCGGCTGTTAACCGAAGGGTTGCTAGTTCGAATCTAGCCCGGGGAGCCAAATTCTTCAGAATCGTCATAATTCACAAAAGTCTGTCGACACGCTATCGTATCCATGCCCTTCGGTGCGTTCTACACAGGAGTCCTGACAGCCGATTGAGTGTCAGTATAAGTGCCGATCCTCATGAGCACGAAATGCGTGATTCCTACTGCACAGTAAGCATCAGGCGCATAGTTTGAACGAGGGCACCACTTGTCGCAGTCATCGTAATCGTGTAAGTGCCCGCCGGGGTCACCGGTGGCACGCCCGTACCTGCCAAGCTCACCAACTGCGGGCTGCCGGTCGCATTGTCGCCAATGCTCAAGGTGGCTGAGCGAGAGCCTGTGGCTGTGGGCGCGAACGTAACGCCAATCGAACAGCTCCCTCCTGCCACAACACTCGATCCGCAACTGTTGGTCTGTCGGAAATCACTAGGGTTGGTGCCCCCGACCGAGATCCCCGTGATGCTGAGCGTTGCGTTGCCGGAGTTAGTCAGCATCACGCTCTGCACCGGGCTGGTGGTGCCCTGATTTTCTGAGATGAAGGTCAGACTACTCTGCGAGATCGCCGCTGAGGGCGCCGGAGGGGGCCCTGTGCTTGTGCTTCCACCGCCGCCACCGCAGCCCGTCCATATCAAGACGAGCATCGTTGCTGCCGTCAGGGGCAGCCATTTTGGCGGCCTGGCGCGACCAGCAATAATCGTAAGCAGCGTGAGCATGAGAAAAGTCCCCAGGAGTAGACCGACCCAACGCAAGTTGAAGCGCAACCGCAGAGAGACAGGCCGTGCGGGCATTGAGTCAGGGACAGGGGGTGTGGAAGCAACAGCGGTTGTAGCAACTTTGATCGTCGCCGTCATCGCCGAAGTACCGGTCAAGGCGAAGGGTGCGGGTGTCGCCATGCAGTTCGCCCCCATCGGCGCACCGGAGCACGTCAGGGTGATCGTACCGTTGAAGCCGCCTTCGGGTACGAAAAGGAGAGAGTAACTCGCCGTTTGCCCCACAGTGACGGTCTGAGAAGCGGATGAGCCCGGAGCAACACTGACCACGAAGCCTGCGCCGGTGCCTGCCCCCGAAAGGATGAGCGCCTGTGGAACGACTGACGCGTTGTCAGTGAAAGAGAGCATTCCACTGCGAACGCCGTCAGCTGTAGGAGCAAACGTGACGTCAACTGTGCAGGCCTTTCCGATGCTCAGGCTCGACCCGCAATCGTTGGTCTCAGCAAAATCGCCACTCGTCGCGATACTGGTGATGGCCAGCGGCGCAGCGCCTCCATTGGTCAGCGTCACGCTTTGTTGAGGGCTAGTGGTGTCGATTCCCTGATTCGCAAATTTCAGCGCACGAGGAGCGAAAGCTGGCACGGGTTGGTTGACGAAAACGGAGACTTCGCTAGGCCCGAAATCAGCCAAAGCCATATCGAGCGCACCATCGCCGTTGAAGTCCGCTGCTAGCATAAAGTTCACATTGTTGCTCACACTAGGAACCGAATACTCAATGTGCCCTTGGAAGGTGCCGTCACCGTTGCCAAACAGGATGGTCACGACATCGCTGCTTTGGCTGGCGAATGCCAAGTCCGGCTTGCCATCCCCATTAAGGTCGCCCACAACTGCCGATACCGCATTCAGGATCGAGGGAATCTGAAACCCTAGCGCTTGCTGAAAGGTCCCGTCACCGTTCCCCAAGGCGACATTAATGATGCTGGCACCGGTCTGCGTAGCCTTGACGATATCCAGCTTCCCGTCGTTATTGAAGTCGGTGAGAGCTAGCAACTCGTCCCCGGGACTCACGGACGACAACGACGGCACGAGGCTGAATGGCTGGAACGTTCCGTTGCCGTTACCAAGAAGAATCGCGACTCCATTATCGGTCGCGACCGCCAAGTCTAGTTTGCCGTCGCCATTAAAATCACCGGCCAAAACATTGTGATATGGCGGAGAAGCGACCATTGGGCCGGTGGCATACGGGACCGGAGCAGCGAAGCTGCCGTCACCAAGTCCGAGGAAGATGGACACTGAATTGGTACCGTCGATGACGGCGGCAACGTCGAGGTTTCCATCACCATTGAAGTCGCCGACTGCAAGTGACCGCAAGATACCCGTTAGGGTCTGCGAAAATTTGTTCTGAAAAGTGCCATCGCCGTTGCCGAGGAGAGTGGAAAGCAACTGGTTGGTCGACTGGTTGGTCACGGTTGAGTCTGCCACCACCAGATCTATCTTGCCGTCCCCATTGAAATCAGCAACAGCGATAGCACTGGGGAACTGTCCAGTGGGAGAGTCCACATGAGCCTGAAACGTGCCATCGCCTTTTCCCAATAGCACCGAAACGCCGCCAGTCTGGGTGAAACTGGTGGTGGCGATGTCCACATGTCCGTCGTTGTTAAAATCGCCTACGACAGCCGAGTAAGGGAACTGTAAGACGGGAAAGCTGACCGGATTCGCGAAAGTTCCATCACCTTGATTGATAAGCGTCGTCAGCGAGAAATACGATAAAACCCCATAACCACCCGCAACCGCCAAGTCTGGCTTGCCATCGCCGTTCACATCCAGACTTACGACGGCTGTGGGCAGTAGACCGGCGCTGTAGAGAAGCGGAGGGTTCTGAAATGTCCCGTCGCCATTTCCCAATACGATGGCGACAGCGTTGGTGGGGCCCACTGAGTTGGTCAGCGCCAGGTCAAGTTTGCCGTCACCGTTGAAATCGGCCACGGCAATCGAAGTGGAGTAAATGCTGAGGAGATTGCTGGTGTATACGAGGGGAGAACCAAAAGTTCCGTCTCCATTTCCGAGCAGCATGGAAATAGTCGCGGAAGTTCCCCCCGAGGAAACCACCAGGTCAAGTTTGCCGTCGGCGTTGAGGTCGCCAGACGCCAGCGCCTGAACGTTGCCGGAGATGCTGTAATTTACAGGACTCTTGAATGTCCCGTCTCCATTGTTAATCAGGATCGATACCACGCCTCCGTTTAGACCCCCTGAGATGGCTATGTCTGGCTTGCCGTCACCGTTGAAGTCGCCCAGGACGAGGTAGGGAGATATTGGCACCGCGTAAGTGACCGGAGCCCGGAAAGTCCCGTCTCCGTTACCTAAGAGGATGGCCACCGTGGCACCGCTCCCGAAATCGGGTGTCAGAAGTAGCAGGTCCAACTTGCCGTCACCGTTGAAATCGCCTGAAGCTGCTGCTGAATAGATGTTGCCGAGACTCTGATTCAGTGGGACGGGAGGCTTCAGGGTTCCATCCCCGTTTCCCAAAAAAATGCTCACAGCAGGCGAACAAGCGGTCGAACAGACAACGATGACATCGACCTTGCCGTCCCCGTCGAAATCGCCAACCGTGAAGCCGATTGGCTGAATTCCCTGAATTGGATAATCGATTCTTGGACCGAAAGATCCGTCTGGCCGGCCCAGAAAGATGGACAGAGCCTGCCCGCTTGAGATTGTTCCAAGCATGACGACATCGGGAATGCCGTCGCCGTTGAAATCTGTTGTAACAATCGGTGCAATGGGCGAAGTAGAGTTGAGTCCCGGCGCGGAATAGCTGGCATTCCCAAATACGTAAGTTTGAGCCTGCGCCTCCCAGCCCATCAAACTCAGGACTACGCAAACGAATGCTATCCGAACGACCCCACGACAAACTGTGTTCATCAAAGTCTCTTTCGAGGACCAGGGGAATGGCCCGCGTGGGCCCTAACCTGTCGCTTTTCCCGCAAGAAGGGCAGCGGGAAAATCCTCGCCTCCTCAACGAAGTTTTTCAGACTTGCTTCAAATCCAGGTACGTAAGTTTTGGGGATACATGGGCAGCTTATCATAATGCAAGTTAGGTATCTCCCTTGCGGGAAAGTGGCCCCTGAGCTTACCTAACAAATTGGAGTGCAGGATTGGGTGCAACTAAACGAGGAAAAACGGCTCGGAATTTCTGGCAAGCGACACCAGACGCGGCACTTAGATTTTTGACCAAACCGGCTGATAACCGAAGGTTACAATCAAACAAAAAAAGGCCGGGTTTTTGGCGACCCGGCCAGGCGCCTCATTTTCAGATTGTTTTAGTGATCGTGATTCTGGCTATGATCGAAGTTGAAAAGGTCGAACAAGTCGCCGATAGCTGGCATGTTGGTCGGCACATAGACGTGATCGCGTCCCTGTTGAGGGTTGGGCAAGTTGTCGCGGCTGCGGTCGCTGAGCGTCGTGTTCAGCATCCAGTTCCGTTCGACGAATTTCACGAAAGAGGAGTGCTCGTTATACACGTGGCTGATGTGCCCGCCGACCGAGAAGGGCGAAACGGCGATCATCGGGATTCGCGGTCCCGTCCCGAAAAAATCCACCGGTTGGATGAAGCCGGAATCGTAGAAGCCGCCGCCCTCGTCAACGGTGACGAAGATAGCGGTCTCGGCCCACTGCTCCGGGTTGCTTTGCGCAAGTTCGATGATGTTCCTGGCAAATGCCTCGAACAGTCCCCATTTCGAAGATGCGGGGTGCCCATCCATGACGCCGTCCGGCTTCACATACGAAACCGCCGGCAGGGTGCCGTTCTGGAGATCGACGAAGAGATCCGTTACGTCCCTCATGTGATCCGCAACCATGCTCGGATAGGCTGCTTCATACTCGAACGGATTGCAGATATTGCAATAGAGCCCGTCTAATGGGCCGCCGGTTCCGCTCGCATCGAACGACCCGCCATAATATTTCCACGGAATATTATTGGCGGTCAGCACATCGCCGATGCTTGGCTGTGTCGTCTGAGGAACGATAAGGCCAGACTGCAGGGTTCCTTTTGGCGTGAACGCAGGGTTCACGTTGACGGCCTGCCAATATTCGCCGGGGCCGCATTTCGTGTCCACGGGATACGGTAGAGCCTTCAGATAATTTGTGATTGCCGCGATACCGGGCTGTGTCGGGTCGGAACAATTGAACCACTGAGTCCGCTGAGTATACAAATTCAGCGTGCCTGCCACGGGATCGGGGTTATAGATGTTCTTCGGCGCCGGAGTTGCGGGATTGCCATTGCCATCGCTGAAGAACACTTGATCCGCGAAACCGAGCGGCTGGCTGTCTGGGCCGGTGCCGCCAAGCACGGGCTGATGATAATTGTCGCTCATGGTGTACTTGTCAGCGAGGGATTTGAAGAGCGGCGCGTCGCCGTTCTGCATGTTGAAGAACTCCATCGTTTGCCCCGAGTCATGCGACGTGCCGCCGATAGGCGTGCTGTAGGTGGTGTCAATCGCCGACTGCAGATCATGGAGGCATCCCGTCGGGTTGTCCTTCGATATGTGCTCCGCGTCGATGGCGCAATCCACCTGCTGGACCATTTGGAAGTACTGATGAACGGTGTCGCCCGCGTACGCATCAAACGGCAAGTTCGCGCCTGTCAACTGGAACGGACCCGGTGGAAGACTGCTGGCATTGGGTATGCGAGTATCGGGACCCTCAGTGAAGGGCAGACCGGTTCCCCCTGTCCCCATAAGAAATTGATCCGCTGGAGCCAAGCCCGGGTCGCCGCCCAGGGTTAACAGTATGGCAGCAGGCGGATTTTGCACGCCATTCACATCGGGTGGAGGCAAAGTCGCGTAGAGCTGCTTATTGGCCATGCCCGCGCTGCTGAAGAATTTACCGCCATTGGGGGCAGAGACGATTTGGAATTGATGGGCCTTGGAGAAGTTCGGGCCCGGGGTACCGTCAGAATTGATAATCCCCTCGGACAAAAGGTTCAGCACACTTTCTCTTTTATTCTTAGACACATACGTGGCGAACAGGTGATCGAAACTGCGATTCTCGCCCACGATGATGATCACGTGCTTAATCGGGGTAGCAGTCTTGATCTTGTCGACAGGTTTATCCGAATCGTTTCCGGCTCTGGCGGGTGCTGCAAAGCCAAAAGCCGACATCGCAATCGTAAGTATTGAAGCGGTAAATTTCTCCCGCCATTTCCTTCTTTCGACCGGACGCATAGTTTCCTCCCTATTCATATCAACATTGAGGTGGGCCATACGGAGATTGAGCCTGTACTCGTCACAGCCGCATTAACGCTGCATCTTAGTTCGGCAAAATCTCTTTCAGGTTGGCGCCCCCGAAGCAGAACACGCGAAGCTAAAGCAATTTGGAGCGACTTCGGAGAGTTGAGGGGGACTGTCTTCCCGAAAGTTCTAGACGATCGCTTGAGCAATACTTATGGGTTTGAAAGCAACAATATTATGCGAGCGGCCGCTCGTTCAATTCTCGCCTGGCAGGTTTTTGCTCTCTTCAGTCGCCCTAAAACTGGCAACAGCGAAATTTTCGTTTCTTTGCTGCTGGCGTGACGGATTCCGCCTGATCCATCCAGAAAAGCACTGCGAATTCCGGCCTCCAGAAAGATTGTTACCAATGGAGTCGCGCGCGCATCAGAAGCCGAGGCTGCGACTTCGCCGCTGTCATACCCCAGGGATCGGGAACCATGTTGACTCCAACCGCAGTACGAAGGCTTTTCACACCGGTACAATTCGGCGGCATTTCCTTAAAACATCGCGTGGTAATGGCGCCGCTCACTCGTTCGCGCTCGATGCAGCCCGGTGATATTCCCGGGCATTTAATGCTCGAATACTATAACCAGCGCGCGTCGGACGGCGGCCTGATCATCGCCGAAGCGACCGCTATTTCGGTCACCGCCCGTGGGTGGCACGGCGCGCCGGGATTGTATTCCGACGAGCAAGTCGCTGGTTGGAAGAAAATCACGCGGGCAGTCCACGCCAAAGGCGGCCGCATGTTCTCTCAGCTTTGGCACACGGGCCGCGCCTCACACGTTGATATGACCAATGGCGCAGCGCCCGTTACGTCTTCCGTCGATGGTCCATTCGAGGGAGTCGTATCCACGCCCGGCGGTTGGGCAAAACCCTCGCCGCCTCGAGCTCTCGATATCTCGGAAATTCCAATGATCATCGATGACTATCGCAAAGCCGCCGAACGCGCGAAAGCGGCGGGCTTTGACGGCGTTGAACTCCACGGCGCAAACGGTTATCTGCCGGATCAGTTTCTGCAGGATGGCACTAACAGACGCCAGGATTCCTATGGCGGCTCAATCGAAAATCGTTGCCGGTTCATACTGGAAGTTGTACAGGCTCTCGTTTCCGTCTGGGGCCGTGACCGCGTAGCGGTGCGCATCGGCCCGGGCGGCACGTTTAACGGGATGCACGACAGCAATCCCACCGCTCTGTTCGGCTACCTTGCCGGGCAGCTAAATGGTTTCGGCCTGGCCTATCTCCATATCATTGAACCCAGAGTTAAAGGCAACGCGCTCATCGCTGAGGGTCAGGCTCCGGTAGCGGCGGAACACCTGCGCAAGATCTTCAAAGGGAAAATCATAGCGGCGGGCGGTTTCGAGCCCAACACCGCGGAAGAAATCGTCGAAAAGGGGGACGCCGACCTCGTCGCATTCGGGCGCCACTTTATTGCAAATCCAGACTTGCCGAAACGCATCGAACTTGGCCTTCCGCTCAACAAGTACGATCGCAAGACTTTCTATACTTTTGATTTCCACGGCTATACCGACTATCCGTTTTACGGGCAGGCCGCTTCGACCTGAGCGCCGGTTGATTGCGCCTGAGGCTTCATCCCTGCTTGCCATCTTACGGAGAAACTTTGAACACGAAGTGCAATTCCTTTGTTTCTCCTCCGCCGATGCTCACCACCTGCGATTGTTCCCCAAACTGTTCATGCCACGCCTTGACTGTATATTTCCCCGGCGGCAAATCGGGCATGGCGAACCCACCGCTCTCATCGCTCACCGAGTAGTGCGGGCTCTTCAGCACCACGAACACGCCGTGCATCCAGGGGTGAAGCTCGCACTTGACGCGGATAATTTCCGGCTTGTCGTACTTGATCACCATCGGCGGCGTTCCCGGAGGTTGCGATCGATTCAATTCGGTGTTGATCCGCGCCATCGGATGGACCGTGTGGGCAACTGAATCATCGTTCTGCACCCAGATTTCCTGGTTGGTTGCCACTGCGAGCACATGCGGGACGTACCTGCACCCGCGCTGGTTCAACTTGACGGGTTGTGTCGGTGCGGATTCCTCTTCATCCCCCGCGGCAATGTAAACAACTACATTGCTCAGTGCATTGTCAGGTCCGGCGACCACGTTTTCTGGGAACACCGGCGCTGTATAGTGGCTTGCGCAAGCCGGCTCGTTGACCATATTCAGCGGTTTCAATTTCGGGGGCGCGCCTTCGTAAGTTACCCTTCCCTTGATCTCTCCTTTGGCATCCGGATGTGCGGGAGGCGTGGACAGCGAATAATAAGGCGCCGCCGCCCTATTCTCCGCATGCTCTGGACCAATAGGGGCTCCCACATTCGACAAAAAAGCCGTATTTGGGGCACGGCGACTCCATGGCCGTATAACATTCGTCACCAATGGAGAGAGCGCGAAAAGTAACACAACCGCCCTGGGAATATCGAAGCCCGTCCGGTTTGTGGTTTTCACCGCTGCTCGCTCGTTAACTGTTCCTGCAACTTCGTACACGACTTCCTCCTGGTATCGTAAAGATTTCATCGCACGCATTTAGCTCAACGAGAAGGCATCCCTCTCAATGGGCGCAGCTCCAGCTCGGGAATAGAGAAACAAATCAATTCACATTCAGTCCTGGAAGCAAGTTCCCCGCCGGTTTTCACGGGCGTTTCAGGCGCTCGAGAGGTTCCAGAAATTTCGGCTGGATTAGGGAAAGGTGTGCCCGGATGCTTGTATCAGCACGAGCGCGAATCCATAAGCAGACAGCGCTCCTACTGGTGCGTCTCTTCTCCCAGAGGCTTCGCTTGCGCGAAGTAAGCAGACTGATAGCCGTTCACGTAGCCTTCGCGGTAGAAATGTTTGAATTCGTCCTGGGTTGCAGTTGCCCCCAGATAGGCCGCGCCTCCTGTCAAATATTTGGCAGTCTGCTCAGCCTGGAACGGCTGCGAAGCGATACGGTGCCATTTCCCATCCAGCATGCCGTCCCGGTATCCCGCCGCCGCAAGTTCGGCGATACTCGGTCCGGTGAGCCGACTGGTCGCCACTTCACCCGAAGGACGATAGCCCGTCTGGTATCCGGCCAAAAACGATGCGCGCGCTTCGGCCGTGCTCCACCGCCCGATGGCGGGGTGTGGTTTTTTGCCTTCTTTGCAATCCAAGGTCGCCTGATACAGACCATCGCGAAAAGCTGCGTCCGTCGGTTGTGCGATCTCGATGGTCGGCAGGTTCGCATCGCGCTTTGAACCTCCCAAAATCATCCCGGCCGAAAAACTTACGCTCAGTCCCAGCAACAGAAACGCTCTTCTTTTCATTTGCCCTCCTTAGTCCAGGCAACTTCGGTAGAAGTTTGTAGGCATGCTTAAGATAGGAACAATTGACAACGGAGTTGTCAGGCGAATGTCACTCTTATGCAAACAAAATGTTCCAGGTTTTGCGGAAGCGCAGGGGGACGGCGTCGGCAATAGGCTAGCCAACAATGAAGGGAGGAATCGTCCTCAATACAGTGTTTTCTTTTCCTGTTCCCGCCACAACGCAAAAATTGCCAGCGATTCATTGCGCAGCAGTTGCTGCATGGGAACTCGCCGCTCGGCATGCGCGCGCTCCAGTTCCTCATAAATGAACGCGTCGTCAAAGCCGGCTGCAGCCGCATCGGCGGCCAGGCAGGCGAAAAATACGCGCGCCGGGCGTGCCCAATAAATCGCGCCGAGGCACATCGGGCACGGCTCGCACGTCGTATAAAGATCGCAACCCGCAAGCTGAAAATCGCCCAACTTGCGGCAGGCTTCGCGTATCGCCACCACTTCCGCGTGCGCCGTCGGATCGTTCGCGGATGTCACGCGATTCACGCCCTCCGCCAGCACTCGGCCGTCCTTCACAATTACCGCGCCAAAGGGCCCGCCTGCGCCCGTCCGTACGTTTTCCGTTGCCAAAGCGATCGCGCGGCGCATGAATTCTTGCATCATTGGGCCTTCTTCCCGTCTCAGGGTGCCTTCCAACCCGGTAAATATCAATAACAATGTACCGCTTCTCCAGATGCGCAGAATCGCGCGAATTTGCTGTGGCAGTGCGCTACAATCACTCGCAATTGATGAGTCATGCCCCGCGCCTCAGCGGCAACCCTCGCTGCCGCGAACGAAGAGCGGACGGATAACCATGGAAAACCGCCAGATTGGAAAGTCGGTTCCGCGTAAGGAAGGCCGCGAAAAGGTCACCGGAAGCGCGCGCTATGTGGACGACCTCACTTTCCCGGGCATGCTCCACGGCGTCACGGTGCGAAGCTCCATCGCGCGCGGCAAAATTCTCGGCATCCGGTTTGGAGAAGGAATTCCGTGGAGCGAATTTGCAATCGTTACGGCAAAGGACATCCCCGGGAAGAATTGCATCGCGCTTCTCATTGAAGATCAACCATGCCTTGCCGATCAGTTCGTGAACCACCCCGAAGAAGCTACCGTCCTCTTAGCTCACCCAGACAAATATCTTTTGGAGGAAGCGCGGAGGGCGGTGCACATCGAGTTCGAAACCCTGCCTGCCATCTTCACCGTCGAGGATTCGTTAGCACGAAAAGAAATCATCTGGGGTGAGGACAATATCTTCAAGTCCTTCCGCGTCGAAAAGGGAGATGTTGCCGGCGCTTGGAGCAGCGCGGATTTTATCGTCGAAGGCGAATACGAAACCGGCGCCCAGGAGCAGCTCTACATCGAGCCGCAAGGGATGATTGCCAGCGCCAATCCCGCCGATGGCGTTACCGTCTGGGGATCGCTGCAATGTCCTTATTACATTCACAAGGCGTTGGTGCGGCTGTTCGGTTTGCCAAAGGAAAAAGTGCGCGTGGTGCAGACGGAAACCGGCGGCGGCTTCGGCGGCAAGGAAGAATATCCTTCCATGATCGCTGCCCATGCCGCGTTGCTCGCGTTGAAGTCCGGCAAGCCTGTGAAAATGATTTACGACCGCGCCGAAGATATGGCCGCGACCACCAAGCGCCACCCGTCGCGCACGCGCCATCGCACCGGCGTCGCGCGCGATGGAAAACTCCTGGCGATGGAGATCGACTTCACGCTCGACGGCGGGGCCTACGAAACGCTTTCCCCCGTCGTGTTGTCGCGCGGCACCATACACGCAGCGGGGCCGTACGCCTGTCCCAACGTACTGATTCACAGCCGCGTGGTCGCCACCAATGCTCCACCGCACGGAGCGTTTCGCGGTTTCGGCGCGCCGCAAAGCGTCTTCGCTCTCGAACGTCATCTCGACCGCGTAGCCGCCATCGTCGGCCTTTCGCCGGAAGAGTTGCGCCGCAGAAATTTCATTCGCGAGGGCCAGACGCTCGCCGTGGGCCAGGTAATCCACGAAAAAGTGGAAATGGATAAATTGCTTGGCCGCGCCCTCGAACTGAGCGGCTACCACGAGAAGCGTTCGCGCTTTGCGCAGGGAAATTCGCACTCCGTGGTCAAGCGAGGCATCGGTTTCGCTTCCTTTCTTCACGGAGCGGGATTTACTGGTTCCGGCGAGGAGTATCTTGCTTCCGAAGCGCAAGTCACCGCAACACCCGATGGCAAAATTCACGTCCTCGCAGGCAGCACGGAGATGGGCCAGGGCACGAACACTGTTTTCGCGCAGATTGCCGCGGAAGCATTGGGCCTCGACTGTGGGCAGATCGAAATCCTGCAGCCCGATACTAAGCTTGTACCCAATAGCGGGCCGACCGTTGCCTCTCGGACCACCATGATCGTAGGGAAACTCGTCGAAACCGCGGCATTGGCCATCAAACAATCGTTGCTGGATGCCGGATTTCTAGAAATGAATTACACAGCCGAAGAGTTTTCCGGAGCTTGCGGGAAATACACGAATAAATTCGGCCCGCTGCAATCCCTGGTGAAGTATCAGCATCCCGGCGATCTCCATTGGGACGACAACAAATACCAGGGCGATGCTTACGGCGCGTACGCCTGGGCCGTTTACGTCGCGGAGGTCTCCGTAGACACACGCACCGCCGAAGTCCGCGTCGAAGACTTCGTCGCCGTTCAGGAAGTTGGCAAGGTCATCAATCCGGTTCTGGCCGCGGGGCAAATCGAAGGCGGAGTCGCGCAAGGCATCGGGTTTGCTCTCTACGAAAATGTGGTTTGGCAGGAAGGCCGCATGGTGAACGGACAAATGACCAACTACATCATGCCCTCTTCGATGGACGTTCCGCCCATCCGCGTATTTTTCGAGGAACTTCCGTACGCGCGAGGCCCCGCGGGTGCGAAGGGCATCGGCGAACTTCCTCTCGATGGAACGGCGCCAGCGATCGCGAATGCCATCGCGCACGCAACCGGCGCGGACGTCCGCCAAATCCCGATCACACCCGAGATATTGTTGGGGATGTTGGAGGGTGTGCATGCTTGAGGCCGCCCGCAAAATCCGCGTTCGCTGCGAGGTCAACGGCAAGACGATCTCGCTCGAAGCTTTCCCGATGGAACGGCTGCTCGACGTATTGCGCGAACAAGCCGGGCTGACCGGAACGAAGGAAGGATGCGGCGAAGGCGAATGCGGCGCGTGCTCGATCGAAATGGATGGCGCGCTCGTGAATAGTTGCTTGATTCCGGCTCTGCAGGCGGAGGGTGCGAAGATCCTTACCATTGAAGGCGTCGCAGGCGCGGTGGATTTAAGCGCGGTGCAGCAGGCGTTTCTCACGCATGGAGGTGCGCAGTGCGGCATCTGCACGCCGGGCATGATTCTCGCCGCGCGGAATCTTCTGTCGCGGAACGCGCGTCCGACGGAATCCGAAATTCGGGAAGCTCTCGCCGGAAATCTTTGCCGCTGTACCGGCTACACCAAAATTTTCGACTCGGTTCTCGAAACGTGCCGCGCGCAAAGGACCGGCCCATGAGGTCGTACGTTCCGGGTTACGAATTGCAGGAGCCGCGGAATCTCGCGGATGCGCTGGATCTTCTGGCGCGCGAACCCGGAGAATGGAAACCCTTTGCCGGCGGAACCGACTTGATGGTGCTCCTCGAAGCCGGAAAACTTCCACATCGCAAATTCCTCAGCATCTGGAAACTGCCCGAATTACGCGGTATCTCGGTGACGCACGAACATGTCACGCTAAACGCGCTAACGACCTACTCCGATATTCGCCGGCACGAATTACTCGCCAGCGAATTTCCTTTGCTGTGCCGCGCCGCCGCTGAAACCGGCAGCGTCGCCACTCAAAATCGCGGCACGCTTGGCGGAAACATTGCCAATGCCTCGCCCGCCGCGGATTCTCCGCCCGCGCTCCTTGTGTACGATGCGGAACTCGAACTAGTATCCACTAGCGGCGCGCGGTGGGTTCCGTATCACGGTTTCTGGATGGGCTACAAGCAGATCGCTATGCGCGGCGACGAATTGATTCGCGCCATTCGTGTGCCCCGCAACCACAATCTCTCGAAGCAGTTTTATCGCAAGGTCGGCACACGCCGGGCGCAGGCCATCTCGAAGGTGTGCTTTGCGGCCGCCGCACTGATGGATACCAAGCGGGTTGTCGACGTGCGGATCGCTTTGGGCAGCGTCGCTCCGACCGTGCTCCGCGCGACGGAAACTGAGAAGATCTTGCGGGGTGAAAAGCTCGGCCCCGCGTCCCTTCGCGCCGCGCAGGAAACTCTCGCACGCGAAATCGCGCCGATCGACGACATCCGCTCAACGGCGCGCTATCGCCTCCGGGTTGCGCAAAATCTGCTCGCCGAATTCTGCGAGAGCCTCGCGAGTTAGCTGAGCATGCCGAGTCAGTCCAACATTTCGGGCGGTTCCAGCGGTGAAACAAACGTCATCGTCCGCGGCAACCGCGTCGTCACTCCCGATGGCGAACGCGCTGCAACGATTCATATTAAAGATGGTCTGATTACGAAGGTCTCCGACTTTAACGACGTTTCTCACGCAACCGTGATTTATGAAGCTCGCGATTTCGCTATCATGCCCGGCCTGGTGGACACCCATGTCCACATCAACGAACCTGGGCGGACGGAATGGGAGGGTTTTTCAACTGCGACGCGCGCCGCCGCCGCCGGTGGTATCACCACCCTGATCGAAATGCCGCTCAACAGCATTCCCGCAACCACGAGCGTCGGCGCATTTCAGGAAAAGCTCGCCGCCACTGCGGGCAAACTTTCAGTCGATGTAGGTTTCTGGGGCGGTGTCGTTCCCGGAAATGCGCGTGAGTTGCCGGCCTTATGGGAAGCGGGATGTTTTGGCTTCAAATGCTTCCTGATTGATAGCGGCGTAAAAGAGTTTGCCAGCGTAGTTGAATCCGATCTCCGCGACGCGTTGCCGGTGCTTGCAAGAATGGGTGCTCCGCTTCTGGTCCACGCCGAATTACCGGGGCCTATTGAAAGTGCCGCAAAAATTCGTGCCGCCAACGCTTCCGGAAAGTCTCACCAAACCTGGCTCGAGTCGCGCCCACGCGCCGCAGAAAACGACGCTATCGCCCTGCTCTTGCGTCTCGCCAGTGAATTCGGCGTGCGAATCCACATCGTGCATTTGTCTTCCGCCGACGCGATTCCACAGATTCAGGGAGCTAAAGCGTCCGGCCGGCCACTGAGCGTCGAGACGTGTCCGCATTATTTGATGTTCACTTCTGAAGAAATCCCCAACGGCGCAACCATGTTCAAATGTGCGCCCCCCATCCGAGAGCGCGAAAATCGCGAGCGCCTTTGGGCTGGCCTGCGGGACGCGACCATCGACATGATCGCCACCGACCACTCTCCCTGCCCGCCCGAAATGAAGCGCCCGGAAATCGGCGATTTTCTCGACGCATGGGGCGGTATCGCCTCTCTGCAGCTCAGCCTTCCGGGAGTGTGGAAGGAGGCAAAACCGCGCGGTTTTTCGCTCATGCATCTTTCCCGGTGGCTCTGTGAAACTCCCGCGCGCCTCGCAGGTCTCGCTCACAAGAAAGGATCGATCGCTCCCGGCCGCGATGCCGATCTCGTAATCTGGAACCCTGAAGCCGGTTTCAAAGTCGATCCCACTGAACTTCATCATCGCCACAAGCTGACACCCTATGCGGGGCGCGACCTTATGGGTATAGTCGAAGCCACTTTCCTGCGCGGCCAGAAGATTTTCGATCGCGGCAATTTTTGCGCCGCGCCCGCCGGGCGAATCCTCCTTCGAGGCAAATGATGACGGATTTCACTCAACTTGCCGACCTCGCTTCCGAACGCCTGGGTGGCCGCGTGCTTGAAGCCAACGATGACTTCTTCGCTTCGAAAAATAATCTTCTCAAGGAGCCGAAACCCATTTTTGTCGAAGGAAAATACACGGCGCGCGGAAAGTGGATGGACGGTTGGGAAACGCGGCGCCGCCGCACGCCCGGCTATGACTGGTGCGTCATCCGGCTCGGCCTGCCGGGAATCATTCGTGGCATCGTCGTGGACACCAGTTTTTTTACCGGCAACTATCCCGAGCGATTTTCACTGGAGGGATGCGACCTCGGCGAGCGCCATCCCTACGCAGGCGAAAAAAGACTCCTGCGTTCCGAAAAAATGAAGTGGGCGCAAGTCTTTCCCGAGACTCAGCTCAAGGGTGATTCTCGAAATCAGTTTGCGGTCGAGAACGGCCTCCGGTTCACCCATTTGCGCCTGAGAATTTATCCCGACGGGGGAGTGGCTCGCCTGCGCGTTCACGGGGAAGCGGTTCCCGGCCCCGCGCTGCTTTCTCGCGCTGAAATTGATCTGGTCGCCGTGGAAAACGGCGGCAGCGTTATCGTTTCCAGCGATCAATTTTATGGCGCTCCCCGAAACCTGTTGATGCCCTACCGCGCCAAAAATATGAGCGACGGCTGGGAAACCAAACGAAGGCGCGGCCCCGGCCACGATTGGGTCATCTTGAAACTCGGTGTCCCGGCCACAATTCATCGCGTGGAAGTAGACACCGCTCATTTCAAGGGGAATTATCCCGATTCTTGCGCGTTGCAAGTGGTTTCCGCGGCAAACCAGACGATCGATGCGTCGAACGCTTCGTCACTTAACTGGGAGGAATTGCTTCTCGACACCAAGCTAAAGGCCAATCATCGCCACGTTTTCACCAAGCTTCAGAATCCTGGCGTTGCAACCCATGTGCGATTTCAGATTTTCCCGGATGGCGGGGTCAGCCGGCTCCGTCTTTTCGGCCGTGCGCATGTCCCGGCTGATCGCAAGAAATCTCTGGAGCGATTCAATCGCCTGCCGCATCAGAGAGCGGTCAGAGCATTGCTCGATTGCTGCGGCTCCAAGAAATGGGCGAAACAGATGGCCGCGCTCAGGCCCTTTGCAGGTGAAGAAGAACTTCTCAACGCCGCCGACAAAACCTGGTCCAGACTGGCGCGCGAGGATTGGCTAGAAGCATTCCAACACCATCCTCCAATCGGAGAGAAGCAAGCCAAGGCGCAACAATCCCCAACGGCAAGCCGCTGGTCGGCAAAGGAACAATTCTCGGCGCAAAAGGCCCCGCCGGATGTCCTGGAAGCGCTCGCCGCGCAGAACCGCGCCTATGCCGAGAAATTTGGGCATGTCTTCCTTATCTGCGCCACCGGCAAATCTATTGAAGAAATCCTGGACGCCCTTCGCCGGCGGCTGCAAAACGATCGGGACACCGAATTGCGCGCCGCCGCCGAAGAGCAGCGCAAAATCACGCGATTGCGTCTGGAGAAATTACTCGAACCATGACCCACATCACCACGCACGTCCTCGACGTCTCGTTGGGGCGCCCCGCCGCCAGCGTTGCGGTGCTGCTCGAAGCGCAGTCTCCCGCCGGCCAATGGACGGAAGCAGCGCGCGGCACCACCGATGCCGATGGCCGGCTGCGCGAATGGGCCGCGGCCAAATCCATGCCGCCCGGAATCTACCGCCTCACCTTTGACACGCAAGCCTATTTTGCGGCCCGAAACATTGCTAGCTTGTACCCACAGGTCGTCATCGTGTTTGAAGTACGGGAAGCGGAGCAGCACTATCACATTCCACTGTTGCTGAGCCCTTTCGGGTATTCCACGTATCGCGGGAGCTGACCGATGGCCATCCGCCTAGGCGAAAACAACTATGGCAAACAGCGCGTTCGCATTCTGCAGGTTTCGCGGCGCCCCGACCGGCACGACATCAAGGAATTGACGTTGGGCATCCGCCTCGAAGGCGATTTCGAATCGACGCACTCCAAAGGCGACAATCGCAAAATCCTGCCCACCGACACGATGAAAAATTCCGTGTACGCGCTTGCGAAGTTGCGTGCGATTGAGTCACCAGAAGAGTTCTGCCTCCGACTGTCCGATCATTTTCTGGCGCGGAATCCCCAAGTTTCACGCGTGCGCATTGAAGCGGCCGAAACGCTCTGGACGCGTCTCTCTCTCGATGGCAAATCACATCCCCACACATTCACCCGTTCAGGCAACGAGAAACGTACAGCCGCGCTGACGGCGAAGCGCGAGGAGAAGAAACTTCAAGCCGGCATCGAAGGCCTGGTGGTGTTAAAAACAACGGATTCGGCGTTCGAGAATTTCTTGAAGGACGAATTCACGACTCTGAAAGAAGATCGAAACCGCATTCTCGCCACCTCGATTCGCGCGAACTGGCTCTACCGGGAACAGGGGCCGGAATTTGATCCAACCTGGCTTGGTGTCCGGCAAACCCTACTGGAAGCATTCGCAGGGCATGAAAGCGAATCGCTACAACACACTCTTTATGCGATGGGTGAAGCCGTGCTCAAGAAATTTCCTGGCATCCGCGAAATTCATCTTTCGCTGCCAAACAAGCACTATAACCTTGTCGATTTGTCGCCCTTCCGCCTGGAAAATCCCAAGGAAATTTTTCTCCCCACCGACGAGCCCCACGGTCTGATCGAAGCCACGCTCCGCAACGACTGAGTCGCGCCGTTATTTCTTCCGGCTGTCCAGAATTGTCACGAACGAAGCGCTTTGAAATTCCGCCTGCGTCAAGCCGGTCAGCCGTTGTGCTTCTTCAGCCGTGATTGCGCCGCAATTGATGGCGCGCAGAAAATAGTTCAGCAGTCCCTGGCCGGTTGCCGCATCGTCGAATACCTCGCCAACAAGGGTAGCTTGCGCGGCCTTCTCAACGAAGTTGCGCAGACGCTCGGACGCCGCATCCAAACTCTCCAGAAAAAACGAATACACCGCCGCGTAGCGCGTAACCAGTTGCGCCGGGTGCAAATCCCATCCCTGGTAAAAACCATTCACCAGTGAATGCCGGATGTGCTCAAAATGCAGTTTCCAGGCATGATGTACCACTTTGTGATTTTCATCGCTCTGTTTCGTCGTCAGCGGTGAGGAATTTGTCCGGCCGTGATGCAAGGGGACGGGCAGAATGTTTGTCCCCCCATCGGAAAGCCAAATCCCCGTTCCGGCATAGGCCACTTGCATGGCCTCTCGCGCGAAGTCGCACGCAAAATGCATCATGTGCTGGTGCGCCGCGGTGATCCCCCGCCCGGCCGTGTAATCATAGGTGCCAAAATGCGCTCCCACGCACCGGCCCTGCGCCGCGGCAGCCAGCGATAGCAGATTCAATTCGCCGCGCTGATTGAAAATCGATTGCGGCGTCTCAATCATCAATTCGACTTGCAGCATCCCAGCCCGCAAGCCCAGAGCGGATTCAAGGCGAGAACAAACGCCCGCCAGCGCCGCCGATTCTTCCGGAATTGTGACCTTTGGAAGCGTAATGAAGAAGTTCTCGGGAAGCTTTCCGCCCGTCTTGTTCAGCAACTCCGTCAGAAAAATGTCCAGCGTCCGCACGCTGCGGTTTCGCAATTCTTCGTTGAACGGCTTGATGCGAAGCCCGATAAATGGAGGCAGACTTCCCGCCGCCAAGCCAGCCGCGAGTTCTCCTGCGGCGGAAGCGGCGTAACGATCTTCCTCTTCATCCGGGCGGTTGCCGAAGCCGTCTTCAAAATCAATTCTGAAATCTTCCACCGGTTCGCGACTAAGCTTTTCCCGAACGCGTTGGTAAATCATGGAAGCAAACCACGCGTGTGGATTGTCTCTTCTCGCGGCCTCCGGATTTGCCTGCACTGATTTGGCCAGAGAGGCGGCATCCGGTGACCCACCCAAGTGCTCCAGTCCAGGAAGTTGGACGGCATTCGCAAACGCAACAAAATCAGGCGCGTATTCAGCCAGCGCCTCGAGCGCCTTTTCTCCCATGCGCTTCGCCGTGTCTGCGCGAAATAAGTGCGCGCCGCCGTAGACCGTGTGTACCGGTTGCCGCTCGCCCCGCGGCCCGGGGTATCGCGCTGCGAACGCCTCATGCGCGCGCTGAAGTGGTGCGAATGTATCCTTTAAGGAGCCTGCGGCAAGCGAGCTGTTCACCTTGTTCCCCGATTCCTGAATCCATACGATGACGTTCAGTCGGCCTCAATCTGCCTCGTCCCAAACAGTCAAAAGGATACATTTTTTCCACAGCTGAGCGAAATGGCTCTGATTTGTTATTCCGGAGCGCCATATCTTTGCACCCACAATGCATTTTGTTGGGCAACGGGCGGCGGGGCCAGCCTGGAATACCGCAGTGGATTCCTATACAAGGACAGCGTTGGGCCGGGAAAAGAATGGAGCGAGGCGTCCCTGCCCTCGCTCCATTTCAAGCGTCAAACGCCGATTGCAAGGCTTTACGCTCTATGGCTTTCCATGCGGCTGGTTCTGGTGCGAGTCCTGTTGCGGCTGCTGGTGCTGTTGTTGTTGCTGTATGTGTTGCTGCTGCTGTTCGTGTTTCTGGGCTAACTGTTGCGTCTGCTGCTGGTGCCGTTGCTCGACTTGCTGCATCTTCGCGTCGTTGGCCTGTTGTCGCTCCAATTGGCGATGATCCTGCTCCTGCTTCTGCTCAAGTTTCTGGTGATCCTGCTGTTGCTGCGCGTACAGCTTTTCCTGCTGTTGTTGGTATTTTCTGTCGCGGTTCGGATCTCCGGTGTTGGGTGACGTTGGCCGCGTGTGTGCTGGTAGTTCGTTCGAATGGATCGCATGATCCACCTGGCCGCCCGAATTTTTCGCCTGCGGCGGCCGGTCATAATGTCCGCCCTCTTTGGCGGCCACAACTTCGTGGCCGGAGAAAGCCCCCGGGCGTTCCGTGGCTGCGATTGGAGGCCGCCCGTGATTTGATGAAGCCCGCATCTCGGGGTTACCGCGCGCAGCTTCCATATGGCGTGTCTGGTCGGCTACGGGCCCCATGTGCCTTCCCCTATACGCCGCTTCTTCGGACGAACTCGGATGCTCATTGATTCCGCCGTGGCCGCCGTTAAAGCTCACTCGCGATTCGCCGTAATGGTTCACTACCGTCGTGTTGTACGTGTTGTGAATCACGGTCACGTTCACATTGTTCACCGAGCGGTTGTAATAAAAATGATCGTGGTCCCAGCGCCCGCCCTCGTATCCGTGTCCGAAGTAACCGAATCCGTAATTGATCCCGCCATAGAAACCAACCACCGGACCCCAGTAGCCTTGGTGAAAGTAGTAACCTCTCCCGCCCCAAGCCCAGTAGCCCGGCGTCCAAAGGAAGCCCGGACGCGGCGCCAGCACCCACGTCCCCGGCACCCAGTAATAATCGTCCCCATCCCAGGCCCAATAACCGGGCGTCCAGATGTAGCCGTCGCCCGGGCAGACGGGTTGCTCGTAAACCGGCAATTCCGGCGGCCCGAAGGAAACCGCAATCCCCACGCCGATCTGGGCGTAGGCCACACCCGACAAAATCAATGCACCTATGAACCCCAACAGCATTCGAATGGAAAAAAGTCTCCGCATCTTCTCTCCTTGTGTACGATTAGGTTTTGCTGCCTGGTCCTGGTTCGCGGCACCGTACGACCTGTTGTTTGAGGAATTTCTATGCGAACCGGGCTGTTTGGCTGGATTCCGATTGTTTCACACACAGAGAAGAGAGTAAAAAGAAAATCCTTCCGGCCACTTTACTACTCCGCTACACTCATGCATCGATTCTTTCCCGTTCCAGGCGTTAAACTGTGTTACACTATGTTTGCGCTTAATGCATCGGTTGTGTTGTGCGGTCCCTCTGGTTAAGACCTTCTGAGACTACCCGCCCTACGTTTCCTCCGTTCGTTCTTAGCGTAATTTAAAATAAGACTGGCAACTCTGATTGCCGCGCTCACCGACTGTTCGTGTGTGTCGCCGCCCTCTTTGCCAGCAAGAAAGCAAAATGCAAAGTTTTTCAGAACTCACTCTATCTCCTTCTTTGAAGGAGCGACTCATCGCGGCGAACTTCTCGACGCCAACTCCCGTGCAGGCGGCCGCAATTCCGCAAGCGCTGGAAGGCAAGGACGTCATTGCCACTGCCCAGACGGGAACCGGCAAAACGCTGGCGTTCCTGCTTCCGGTCATGGAAAAGCTGGCGCAGTCGCAAACTCCAGGTATCGCCGCTCTCGTCCTTGTGCCGACTCGGGAACTCGCAATGCAAGTCGTCGCCCAATATAACGCCCTGCGCGCGAAGCAGTCGCAACCCGCGGGACTCGTCGTCGGTGGTTTGCCCGAAGGCCGCCAACTCGACGCCATCCGCAAAGGCGCGCGCCTCGTCGTCGCCACTCCCGGCCGCCTCGAAGATTATCTCGACCGCCGGCTCGTTTCTTTGAGTGGCGTCAAAACTCTTGTTCTCGATGAAGCCGATCGCATGCTGGACATGGGCTTCCTCCCCGCCATTCGCCGCATCGTCGGCGTGTTGCCGCGCGAGCGCCAGACTCTCTGCTTCTCCGCAACGATGGAAGGCAGCATGGCGCAGTTGGTGCGCGATTACACAAAGAATCCCGTCCGCCTCACTTTCGGCTCCACTTCAAAGCCTTCCGAAAATGTGCGCCTACAGGCCTTCGAAGTTTCCGAAAATGGCAAGCCCGATATGCTCTACAGCCTGCTCGAAAACGAAAGCGGCCGCTGCCTTATTTTCTCGCGCACCAAGCGCGGCACCGAACGCATCGCCAAGAGCCTCAACCGCCAGGGCATCAACGCCGCCATGATTCATGGCGACCGCTCGCAATCGCAACGGACCTCGGCCCTCACTGGTTTCCAGCGCGGGCAATATCGTGTCCTCGTCGCCACCGACGTCGCTGCTCGCGGCATCCACGTGCAAGACATCGCCCACGTCATCAATTACGATCTTCCCGATGTCGCCGAAAACTTCATCCATCGCGTTGGCCGTACCGGCCGCGCTGGTGAACGCGGCGTTGCTTCCACCCTCTTTCTTCGCGAACAGCGCACGGATCTCTTCCAGCTCGAGCGCCAACTCGGCATCAAGATTGAAAGAATCTCCGCTACCGGCAAGAACGCTCCGCAAAAGGATCGGGTCCCGGCCGTTTCGGAACGCGTCTCCTCTCATTCCGAGCGTGTTCCCATCAATCGCGAACGGAGCTCTTTCCGTTCCGACCGCAATCCCTCCGTGCCAGGCCCCCGAATGACTCGCCTGCCCGGAGAAATCCTGCAAGCCCAGATGGAGAGCTAGTCCAGTCTCCAAATTGATTTTGGTTTTGAAAAGACCCCAGTCGCCGCAAGGCTCCTGGGGTTTTTTTGAGTGCAAACGCAAAGCTTTCGCTTTTACGATGTCAACCGACTCGCCGACCGCTCCGCCGGCAGCCGTTCTTCCTTGGCGAATCTATCCCGCCTGAGCCCGCCCAGCCTCTTGTGCTTCCAATTCCGCAATCTTTCCCTGCAGCCATCCCCTCAGCGCCGATTCCAATTCCTTCTCTGTCCCGCACTCATAAAAATGAGCCACAGACTCTCCCGCCGGCGTCAACGGGATCTGACGGCACGGATACTTTAATTTCGCCAACTCTTTCGGAACGAACTCCATCAACAGGCACTCCGAACAAGGCCGCGGTTCTTCTTTAGTTCCAAAATTAAGGCACGTTGGTGAATCCTCGAACACGAAATTGGGCCGCCACGGGAATCGTGCCCGGTCGGTGTAACCTCCGCTTTTCAGGAATGCAAGTTCCGCTCTCAAGAGATCCAATAGTTTGTGCTGAGCGTTCATGGCTGCATTCCCTGCTTGCTATTCTCCTGAATCCAGGAATTTTCTATGTGACTTTCATCACATTCATTTGTGATTTGCATCACGGGCACAACCTCTCGGCAGGAGTATCAATGACATAGGTTTAGGTGACGGAATGCTGAGCGGTACACGTAATTCTGCAAACCGATTCCAATTTCTGACTAAGCTGGACGGGGGCCTACTCCCGGAGCGTACCCCGATGCGCACGCCTTACGGCCTTGAAATCATTGAAAATTGCGTCGCTTGTCCACATCGCGAGGAGCGGCTCTTCTGCAATCTGCCGGAGCCTGCGGTGAAAGCATTGGCGGCCATCACCTCTTCGGCTGCTTATCCAAAAGGGGCGACTCTGTTTGTGGAGGGCCAGCCCGCGCGCGGCGTGTTTATTCTCTGCAACGGCCGCGTAAAGTTATCGACATCCTCTGCCGATGGGAAAACTTTAATCCTGCGCATCTCCGAACCCGGCGAAGTCCTCGGCCTTCCCGCCACTGTTACAGGAAAATCTTATGAACTTACCGCCGACATCATTGAGCCGGCCCAGGCCAACTTTATCGCCCGCAACGATTTCCTGAATTTTCTCAGGGAAAATGGAGACGCGGCGCTGCGCGTGGCGCAGCAACTCGGCGAAACCTATCATCTGGCGATTTCCGAGATGCGCACGATCGGGCTCTCTCACTCCGCAAGTGAAAAGCTAGCGCGATTCCTGCTCGAATGGAGCGCCAGTTGTCCCGAGGAGAAAGGCCAAGTGCGCATCAAGATGACGCTGACCCACGAAGAGATCGCCCAGATGATCGGCTCCTCCCGCGAAACGGTTACGCGACTCCTCGCCGATTTTCGTCGCAAGCAGCTCGTCCAGGTGGTCGGTTCCACCCTGATCCTCCGCAGCAAAGCCGATCTCGAAGCCATCGTCAACCGTTAATACCTGCCCGCAGGAAACCATGCCAGTCGGTCCTAGGTAGGGCTCGTCCACCGCCGCGAGCGGGCCTCTCACGGCCGAACTCCCTCCGCATCTCTTGCGTCTTAGCTCCACCTGCGTGCGTTCGCGTGCCAGCGCCGGAGGCGCGAAAGACCCTAGCCCAGCGTAAGCGCTGGGTTTGGAAGACAAAAGACACCAGCACCGGAGGTGCGACAGATTCTGCATTTCAAGGCGTGCGCCACTCCTGACTGCCGCCGTCCGATCCACGTAATGGCCACGACCCCAACGTTCCACGTGCAACTACGCCCCCTCTCGCCATTTGCGCCCCTACCCGACCTCTTCAGATCTCGGAACACGGGCCACGGGTCACGCGCGTTCTCTACCTCCCCATCTCCAACGGCCGCCCATATCCCGTCATCTCCAAATACCCGACGCCCCGAACACTCTCGCTTCCCCTTGTTCCCTCAATCCCAATCGCCCCTTCCCAATAGCTTGGCGAAATCCTGCTCGCGCCTGCGAGTTCTTGTGATTTCAGCCGTGTCGTGGCCGTCAACTTCAGCCCAAGCTTTGGTATGTCCATGCTCCAGGCCACCGGATACTTTGCGCCCGTCACGCCGCTCGTCCACGTCTCTCCCATGCTAACCAACCGGAAATCCGCCGCCGTCAAATGCAACGGTTTCCCCTGAGCATCCACGTAGGTTCCCGAGGAAAACGGATCGCTCGGCCCATCCTTCCGCCGAAACTGGTACAGCATCAGCTCGGTATCATCCTCAAGCTGCACGCTCAACCAGTCCCACCCCACCTGGTCTGCTTCCATCGAATGCGTGAAAAATTCATGGTCCATCCAGGACGTCCCGCGCACCTCGATCGTTTTTCCCGCCACCTCAATCTTTCCCCTGGTTTGCAAGCGCGTGAACGAAATGTAGTGCGAAGCGTGCCCCGCCCCCGCCGACTTCTGGCTGACCCCATTTTCCCCGTGAATCACCGGTGGCTTGTCGCTGTGAAGAGAAAAAGTCAGTGAGAATTTCTCGTCCACAACACTTAGTGTTTCTTCTTCGCCTTGCCACCGGATTTCCCAATTGCCGTTCCAGATGCGCTTCTGTTGTTCATCGATTCCCGCAAGGCCGGGTCCGGTGCGGTTCGTCCGCTCGGAGTGGAAAAACTTTCCGCCGTCCAAATCGCTTAGCGCCAGGTGCGCCAGGTACAAATCCTCTATGTCCCAGGTCTGTTTCTTGCCCGGACCCCGGTCCACGCCCTGGCGAAAAAATGTCAATTCATAGCCATAATGACGCCCGTCCGCGGCCGTCAAATTTCCGGTCGTGTACCACCACTCCGTCTGAAACTCCTCGTGATTAAAATGATCGCGGGGGAATTCATACCGGTAACCTGGCAACGCCGCCCTGTATTGCGCCGCCGTTCCCGGCAGCCACACAAAAAGCAGCGCGAAGAGCAGCAGCCTACTCTTCATGAATCACCTCAAGCGGATTCATGCGCACCGCCACGCGCGCCGGATATAGCCCCGAAACCACCGTCGCCGCATACACAACGCTTAACGCACCCAGCAGCACCGCCACCGGCCAATGAAACCGGATCGTCCATCCAAACGACTGCTTGTTGATTACGAACACCAGGATCAGCGAAAGAAAGTATCCCAGCGCTAATCCCGCCAGATTCGCCAGCAGCCCCAGCAAACCCGCCTCCACAAGAATCATCTTTCGAATTTGCCCTGAAGACGCGCCCAGGAATCGCAGCAATCCCAACTCGCGCCGGCGATCGATCACCAGTGCCATCAGCGCCCCTGCAATTCCCATCACCGCCACTATCACCGCCACCGCTTCCAGCGCGTACGTGATGGCAAACGTCCGGTCGAATATTCTCACCGCCTCTGTTCGCAAATCGCGGTTCGAGAAAATCAGGATGCGATGGCCCGCCGCGGCTTCCTGTATCTCCCTACGCACTTCCGCGGCCTTCGCGCCGGGCGCCACAAACACGGCGAGATTCGTCGGCGTTTCATCCGGCAGATATCTCAGGAGCACATCCCGGTCCATCAGGATGTAACCCCACTCTCTCGCGTAATCGTAATAAACATCCACAATCTGGAAATTTGCCCGCGCATCTCCCAGCGACAACGCAATCGTGTCGCCGGTTTTCACCTTGTGCTTGGATGTAAACGGTTCGCTGACGATAACGTTGTTCTTCCCGCGCAACTGATCCAGAACCACGCTCGTTGGCCGCCCGGAAAAAAAGTCCGACTTCCGTTCAGCGCGCGCCACCCGCAAATCGACCGAAGCCAGCGTCACTGGCATCCCGTCATAGTTGATTTCGTACGCCCGCAGACGCTGCACACCCGCCACGCCCGGCAACGCCGCGATTTTCTCCACCAGATCCAAGGAAATTGTGGGATGCCGGTCCGCCGCCGCGTCGCCCGCGGGGCGCAAGTAAAGATCTGCCGGCAGCTCGTTCTCCATCCAGCTCACCACCGTCTGCCGGAAGCTTCCCACCATGATTCCGACAGAAACCATCATCGCCACTGCCGTCGCCAGTGCCCCCACCAGCACCGACGTCCGCCGCAGCGAAGCCGCCAGACTCCGCGACGCCAGCATCGCTTCCACCCCGAAAAGTTTCCTCAACGCTCCCGCGGTAATTCGCGAAATAAAATCCACCAGTGCAGGCATCGCGTACGCCGCCGCCGCAATCAACAAGATCGTCGCCAGATATCCGAAAAGCGGCTTACCCGCGAACGCAGGCATGCGCGCTGCCGCAGCCGCCAGCGTCGCCAGCACAGAGGCGATCGCCAGATCCCGTCCCTTGTGTGCGCGCGCCAGAAATTCCCGCCGCCCCCGCGCCATGGCATCCATCGGAGACACTTGCATCGCTTCCCGCGCCGGCGAAAGCGCGGAGACAACCGCCACTCCCACTCCAACTAACAGCGCCAGCGCGATCGAATTTGGATTCAGGGCAATCGGCCCCGGCCGGCTGCTCACGTAGAGCGACTCCACCGTTGCCGCCATCAACTTCACGGCGCCACCGGCCATAAGCCGCCCCAGCGGCAAGCCCACCAGCGTGCCCGCCAGCCCCAGGCAAGCCGCCTCTCCCAGAAACGCGGCCAAGACGTCTCGGCGGTCCGCGCCAAGCGCGCGCACAATTCCAATTTCGCTGCGCCTTCGTACCACGGAAACGGAAATCGTGTTGTAGATCAGGAATGCCCCGACCACCAGCGCGATGTAACTCAGCAGCCTCAAATTCCATCGGAACGCCGCCAGCATTTTCCGATTTTCTTCCGTGCCTGCGCCTTGCGGTCGCACTTCCACGCCCGGCGGCAACACGCTGCTCAATCTCTTTTGCCATTCGTTCAGATTGCCGTTCGCCGGCAGCTTGATCAGGATGCGGTCCACCCGGCCAAAGCGGTTCAGCGTGCGCTGCGCCCCCGCTATATCCATTAATATTATGTTTTCGTTCCCCGAAACATTGGGGAGCACACCGCGCACCACGCAATCGGCAAGCCGGTCGTTGATCAGCAGCGAAATGTGCCCGCCCGCGTTTTTCTTCAGGCTCGGGCTGACCCACACGCTTTCCGGTTCGCTCAGCTCGCGCACGCTCTCTTCCATAGTTTCGTTGTTGGAGGGGTCTACGTGGTCGGCGCCGTCTTGCAAGGCGTATCGGCTGCCCTCGGCGATTAAATCCAGGCCGATTAGCGGCAGTGTTTCGTGCGTCTGCGTGTCCACCGCGAAATCTTCCATTCGCGGCGAAATCCGCAATGAATAAGGCTGCGTGGCCAGTGTAGCCACCACCGCTTCGGGCACTCCACCCGACGCCACAACCTCCAGGTCGGCGTCTCCGGCCAGGCTTTCCATCGAGGAGTGAAACGATCCCGCCGCAGCGGTTCCCGCCAATTCAATCGCCAGCACAACGGCCACGCCAAGCCCCACCGCCAACACCATCAGCCCCAGCCGAACGGGCTCTTGAAACAGCGGCCGCATCATCAACCGGTAAAAAAGTTTCCATCGAGGCATGTCAGTGCCGCGTCAGTTCTTCCACGCGCCCGTCGCGCAGCTTCACCAGCGTGTCGCATAAGCTCGCCGCTTCCAGGCTGTGCGTTGCCATAATCGTCGCGGTTTTTTGTTCGCGAGTCAGTCGCAACAGTAATTCCAGAATTACGCTGCCCGTCGCCGTATCCAGGTTTCCCGTCGGCTCATCCGCCAACAGAATGCGCGGAGAATGCGCCAGCGCCCGCGCAATCGCCACGCGCTGCATCTGCCCGCCTGATAGCTGGTGCGGATATCGCGCGCCCAGCCCATCGAGCTCCACCCAGCGCAGCCGCTCCAGCGCCAGTTCGCTAGCTCCAGCTGTGCCCGCCAGCAGCAGCGGCAATTCCACATTTTCCTGAACGGTTAAAGTGTGCAGCAACTGGAAAGATTGAAAGACAAATCCGACTTTTTCTCTGCGCAATCCCGTCTGTTGCGCGTCGTTCAAATCGGAGGTCGCCTGGCCTTCGATCCGCACCGTGCCCGACGTCGGGAAATCCATCGCCCCCGCCAGGTGCAGCAGCGTTGATTTGCCGCAACCGCTCCGCCCCACCAGCGCGACAAATTCGCCCTCGCCCACGTCGAGCGTCACTCCATCCAGTGCGCGAACGCGCTGTCCGTCACTCGAATATTCCTTGCTGACGGATTGGAGGGAAAGAATCGCCATGCGTCGAACAGCCGCCGTCGGGCTCCTGCTTCAGTCTCTGCTTCAGCCCCTATTTGAGATTGTTGAGCGCTTTCTCGATCGCCGACGTCAGGTCCTTTGCATCGGGCTCGACTTCCGAATCAAATCGCGCGATCACTTTGCCGTCCGGGCCAATCAGAAACTTTGTGAAATTCCACCCGATCTCTCCGGCCGTCTTCGGATTCGCCGACTTGTCCGTCAAAAACGCATAGAGCGGCGTGATGTCGCTGCCCTTGACCGAAACTTTTCCCATCATCGGAAACGTCACATGATATTTCGAAGTGCAGAACGTCTTGATCTCCTGGTTCGAACCCGGCTCTTGCCCGCCGAAATTATTCGCGGGGATTCCAACGATCACAAACCCGCGGTCCTTGTATTTTTCGTATAGCGCTTCCAGTCCCGCGTATTGCGGCGTGAATCCGCACCGGCTGGCCACGTTCACCAGCAGCACCACTTTCCCCTTGAACGAAACCAGCGGCGTCGATTGGCCTTCGATCGAGTTCAATGTAAAGTCGTACACCGTCTTTTCGGCAGCCATAAGTGTCGTCCCCAGGAGTGCCAGCAGCACAAAAACTCTTTTCATCTTCGTCTCCAGAATCGAATTTGCGCGGAGTCTGAGAAATTTCGGAACAGGCTCTGGCCATTCCTGCACGGCTGGCCCGCAACAATAATAGGCTACCTGCCCGTCGAAGCCCACTTTCTTGCCTGTCAATTCCACGTAAATTGTTGACCCTCGGTGGAGTTCGCCTTACTGCAGCAAAAAAACGCTCACGCTTTGGCCCGGCACGCGCATCCTCAACGTCCTTCCTTCCACCGTTGCCTGCCCTAGTCCGAATATCGCCGCGGCACCCGTGGCTTTCTGGTCCGGAGAATCCGGCAGCGGCACCGCAATTTCTCTCGCGCTTTCACCCGCGTGGAACGCCACAACAATGCGCTCCTCCTCGGTTTCCCTCAAGAACACAAACGTCTTGTCATCTGAGGCGAGGCTCCACAATCTTCCCCGCCGCAACGCGGGATGCTGGGCTCTAACCGCCAGCAGCGCGCCGACATATTCGTGGATCTCCTCCTGCTCCAGGGTGCGCCCGATTTTTGTGAATGCGTTCTGCGGATCTTCCGTCCATCCCCCGGGAAAATCCCGGCGGTTATCCGGGTCCCCCCCGCCAGGCATCCCGAGTTCGTCGCCGTAATACATCTCCGGGATCCCGCGCACAGTAAGAACTAACCCAAATGCCAATTTAAGCCGCGATGTCGATCCCTCCGGTGTCCCCGCAAAACGCGTCGTATCGTGATTTCCGAAAAAGGGCACCAGAAACTCCGGGTGCGGGTAGAGCGAATCCTGGCGCAGAATGTTCGCCAATTTTCCGACGGGAGCGCCCTTTAACAAAACGCCTCGCAGCGCGAAATAAAAAGGAAAATCGAACGGCGTCGTCAGTTGCGTATCAATCCCGTCCCACCCCTTTCTTCCGCCCTGGTAAAACGAAGTCACCGCCGGGTCGGGGTGAAACACTTCGCCGATCGTCGAGAGCCGTGGATAAATTCGCCTCAGCGCCGTGTGCCACTGCTCCCAGAACTCCCGCGAAACATATGGAAACGTGTCGACCCGGTAGCCGTCCAATCCCGTGCTTTCCGCCCACCAGATGCCGTTCTGCTCCAGGTATTGCACCACCACCGGATTTTCCGTGTTCATGTCCGGCAAAATCCCCGCGAACCAGCCCTCCGTCAAATCTCGCCGCAGTTGCGGCGGCGTGTGCGGGTCCACCAGCGATTCGAAAACATCATTCGTAATATCCTTCTTGTCCGGCTGCCCGTAGAACGTTCCTTTCAGCGGCGAACCGGCCGTCAAGTGGTGCTCCGGCGTTCCGTGAAACCAGTCCGGCAGCGGCGGATGCGTCGCCCAGGGATGCCGCGGACCGATGTGATTTGGCACAACGTCGAATAAAACCTTCATGTGCTGCTTATGCGCCTGCTGTACCAGTTCCCGGTAATCGTCCAGCGTTCCCAGATGCGGGTCCACGGCATATAAATCCGTCGCTCCATAGCCGTGGTAATCCTGCGCGGCGCCGTTCTTCACAACGGGCGTCAACCACAGCGTCGTCACTCCCAGGTTCTGCAAATAGTCCAGGTGCTGCTCGATGCCTCGCAGATCTCCGCCGTGATACGCGCGCGGCTTGCCGCGGTCGTGCGAACCGGGAAATTCCGCCGGTTCGTCGTTGAGCGGATCGCCGTTCGCGAATCGGTCCGGCATGATCAGGTAAATCACGTCGTCTAGCGTAATCCCCTGATTTCTGCCAAGAATCTGCGCCCGCGCCGCGAGGGGCAATTCAAACGTGGTTTCCCCGTGCGCCGTTGTGAGCCGGCAAACAGCCGTGCCAGTGTGCAGTTCCGGTGCCAATTTCAGCCATACGAACAGATAATCGCCATCGCCGCTTGACTGGGTCCGGCTGGCAACCACATCGCGAAGGTTGCAGCTCACATGCGTCGCGCGCAGGTTTTTCCCCGAAAGCAGCAGCATCACGTCCGGCGTCAGGCCTACCCACCAGCTTGGTGGCTCCACTTTTTTCACCACGGGAGCATCCGGGTTCGCGCTTTCTTGCGCCTGCATTGAGATTCCGCATAGCGCCCCGGAAACAAAAATCAATGCAATCCAAACTCGTAGAGAGGCACCCCAGGTGTCGGTGCTGCACCCGGGCTCTTTCCCACCCGACACGAAACGCAAGCCACGAATCAAGTCTTCCCTCCTACTCTTATTCGCGAAAAATCAAATGGCCAAACGCCTCCGGCACATGAAAATTCGGCGCCTGGGTCAACGTCGGGCTCCACGCCGAATAAAATCTCGGCTCCATTTTTCCTTCCACCCTAAAGAAGTTTGCCCGCCAACTCTGTTTCGGATCGAACGCCGTCGTAAGGCTTCGCATTGGCACCGCAAGTTCCGCTGTCCACGTTTGCGCCGCGGCATCCTGCGTAACTCGCCGCCGCAATCCGCTGTGCATCTCTTCTTTCTCGCCGTGCGCGATATTCAGATCGATCCAGTATCCATTTGGGCTAACTTCCAATTCCTTGTACACGCGATCGTCACTTGCATCCGGCTGCAAAAACGCTTCCGCCACGTCGCGCTCCCACAATTCGTCCCGCCACCCGTCCGCCCGCGCATCCGGAAACACATGCAACTCCCGGTAGCGCGCTAGAAACCGCAAGAACAGGGTCTGCTCGTTCCACAACAGCCCCACTTCCGTCGCGCGCTGCGGATCCTCTCGCTCGCCCCGCCAATCGCGCTCAAATCGAATCGCCGGAGCCCGCTTCCACCAGCTCTCCTTGGGAAATCCCTCTGGCTCCACGCTTTCTTTCAACGGCAGCGCATAAACCGTTGGCAATTGTGCGAACTTCGAAACCGTTCCGCGATTCATCGTCCTGATAGTGTAGTCCACCCCGCATCCGTTCCTCTCATCCTTCCGGCTACCGCGGTCAAACCACCCCACATGCATTTCATTCCCGCCTGTTCGGCCAGCAAACTCTTTGGGCAACTCACCACGTCGCCATCCAGCCGCTCCCACCCCTGCGTGCTACCATCCGCTTTGGACCCATTCCGCAAGGAGAAACTCCCGTGGAAGCACGCCGCACCACTTTGGCCGACCGCAACGTCGAGGTACGTACCGATCCCTCCCGCCGCGATCCCGCCGATTTTCAATTCGTGAAATTCCATCTCGAAGCTGGCGTCGCGCGCATGACTCTCAATCGCCCCGACCACAATCTCCTCAACGAATACATGCTCCGCGAATTGATCGATGGCATCGCTCATGCGGGCGAGCGCCCCGACGTGAAGCTCATCCTCCTCGATTCCGCCTGCAAGGTTTTCTGCGGCGGCATTGACGTCGGCGAATATACGACTGAGCGGGTGTTTCAAATGCTCGATGCCTTTCACTCCGTCTTCATGGGCATTCTCGAAACCGCGAAGCCTGTCGTCTGCGTTGTTAACGGCCCGGCCATCGGCGGCGGCGCGGAACTCGCGGCATTCGGCGACTTGGTGATTGCCACTCCCAAGGCCCGTTTCGCGCAACCCGAAATCACTCTCGGCGTTTTTCCGCCGCTCGCGTCCACCATTCTTCCGTTCCTCGTCGGCCCCAAGGTTGCCCTTGAGCTGGTGCTCCTCGGCGAACCCGTCACCGCCGAACGCGCCCTCGATCTCGGCATCGTCAATCGTCTGGTTCCCGAAGCGCAACTCGAAGCCACCGTCAACGATCTTTGCGCGCGCATCGCCGGCCACTCCGGACCGGTGCTCACCATGGCCAAGAAAGCGATCCTCGGCGGCATGGGCCTTTCGCTCCGCGACGGCCTGCGCAATTCCATGAACATCTTCCTCAACGAACTCTACCGCCTCGAGGATTCCCAGGAGGGCCTCCGCGCCCTCAGCGAAAAGCGCAAGCCCAACTGGAAAAACCGCTAACTCGCGATTTTCTCGAAGAAACCCGTCGGCTGCCTCCAGAAAGGCACCGAGATGGCGGAGTTGTGTGCGTGGGGGATTCAAGTCTCGATGCGGGGATTTCGCACTTTGAACGCAGACAGTTCCGAGGCCCGGCGCATCGCGAGGGGGAACTCTTACGCAATGCGCCGGCGGTCCCGGAACGGTAGGCAACCTATTGTGGGTAAGTCGATGGAATCAGCGCGTTGATCTTGAAAATGTCCCAGGACCCGAGGCCCGTTACGTAATCGTAGCCCGGGAGCGCGGTGAACAGTCCGTTCCCTCCCAGAAGTACATCATTGAAATCCGGACTGCTAGGCGTCGGTCCGCCGTTTGCAAGCTGGTAGATCAATGGTCCCGCGAAGCCCAACTTGTTCCGGTGCGCCGTTTGAATTCGCGCCCATGAACCCATCGCCAGCGGCGAAGACAAACTGGTTCCCCCGATGAGCGTCGCGGTACCGCTGACAAACACGTTTGCCGCGCAAATCGCCAATCCGGTTCCCCCGGCGCACATCGAAACGTCCGGCACTCCGCGGCCAACGCCGGCCGCAGAACCCTCGGCACTGGGTACGATTGGCAGTGTGCCCGATCCCGTGTAGCTCTGCCAGAACGGTGGATTTTCAAACGCACTTGCCCCGCCGCCACTGGCTTCCCATCCGGTTTCGAAGTCGTACGTGAAATCGGCGTTGGTAAACAGATTTGTGCCGCCGACGGCGATCACGTAAGGCGAAGACGCGGGATAAGAAGTATCCGGCGCCCCAGTGAGGGGCACCCCGTTCGTCGATCCCTCCACGGGACACGCGGAGCCGTTGTCGTCCGAGGAAGCGAACGGCGTAATACCTTGCAGCGCCGCCTCGCCGAAAATCTGGTCGTCGATCAGCATCGCCCCATCTATATAGGGACTGAACTCGCACTCGCCGAACGACATGTTGAATGCTTTTACCTTGTTCTGCGAAACCGCCTTATTGATCGCCAAAGCCAAATCCGAGTCGGTGAGCGTTGTGGCCGCGTAGAAATAGAGATGAGCAACCTGCTGGGCAATTCCCGTCGAAACCTGAGAGTCGAGATCCCACTCTTCGGCTCCGCTGGTGTCCGGACTCGGAACCCCGGCATTCACGATCGTCACCGGCACTTGCGGCAGGTTGTAAGTCTGCTCGTATGTCCGCAAATCATTCACTACCTGCGTCAGATCCCCTTCCACGATGATGCCCACCGAGGTGGCTGAGCCGGACGTGAAATTTTGCGCTGCACACTGGGGATGATCGGAGGGGCACGCCGCGTCGTAGGCTATCTGATACTCGTGCGGGCCGAAGGCCTCGTTCGCGACCGCGGGCGTCGGACAGTTCGGCGGCGTGCAAGGATCAGTCCCGGGCGTCGTATTCAGCGTCAGGGTGTGCGCGTCAAAGTGCACCCCCACCAAATTATTCAATCCCAGAACGGCGATAACGATGCCTCCGAGCGACGCGGGGATTTGCGCGTCCGACGCATTCACGTAAATCGTGCTTCCGCCAACCGAATAATTCACCAGCGTTGTGTTAAACGCGGAGCTCACTCCCGCCGCCGTCCCATCCGCTTCAATCAACAGCTGATTATCGGAAACCGTGATGTTCGAAAATCCGTGGCCGGCAAGATAGCTCTGCACTGCCTGCACCTGGGCGGGCGTCGCGCCAAACTGCGCCACGAACTGTTGCAAGGTAAGCGAAGTCCCGTAAAGAGGATCGCCGGGCGTGAGCATACGCAACAATGTTGACTGGACCTGGTCCGCATTTTGCTCCTTCAAGCCCACAACGATGTGCAACGGGGTGGCCGCGGCCACAGGCCCAAGAAACGTTGCGTTCATCAAATTTTGCACCGGATATGCCTTTGTAGCCGTGGACGTCCACGCTTGCCCGCTCGCGTTCGGACATATGCTCACAGCCAACAAAAACAGAAAAAGGGCCCCCAGAGACCGGATCGTAGCGCTCATCCTCTTTCTCCTCTTCTAGAGGTCGCCTCCGGCCACGCACTCCCGCCGCTCCGGAAAGTGGCCTGATTCGCCGCCACAATCATCCTCAGCCCGTGCCGCGAGGGAATCGGGTGCATCCCGTAAACTGCACTCAGGGAAATTCCTGAGCATGCGTTATGTTGTTCGATTCACTCCTGGTATTGTTATTTTCTCCGTGCAATCCACTTCTCGACTTTGTTACTCTGCCACGCATGCGATTTCACAAAATTCTGCTTTTCTCTTTTGTATTTTCCGGTTCGGCCTTCGCCCAGGATCTCAAACCCGTTGCGGATCGTCTCGCCGCACAGAACACCTTATTCGAGGAACAATATGAGTCCGACCTCCGCAATTTCCCGGAGCGCGCCACCGCCTTCGGCGACTATCGCTATAACGACAAGCTTGCCGAGTACTCCATTGCTGCCATTGTTCAGCGCAATCAGACAAATGCCGCTTTCCTCGCCCGGCTCCAGTCGATTCCCACCACCGGTTTTTCCGAACAGGATCAGCTTTCCCACGACCTTCTCGTCCGCGTCCTTCAGCAGCGCATTGCGGATTTCGACCTGAAGGAATACGAGATGCCGGTCAATCAACAGAACGGCATCCACACTTCTCTGGCAGATCTCCCGCTCTCCGTTCCCCTCGATTCCGTGAAACATTACGAAGACTACATTGCCCGCTTGCACCAAATTCCCCACGCGCTCGCGCAGACCACCGAAGTTCTCCGCGCCGGCATGAATGACAAGCTAATGCCCGTGCGGTTCCTTCTCGATAAGTTGCCCGTTCAGTGCCAGGGCATTATTGACGCCGATCCGTTCCTGCTCCCCACAAAAAAATACCCGGCGGGAATCTCCCCGGAGGATCAGAAGCGGCTGACGCAAGAAATCACCGACGCCATAAATACCGACGTCATCCCCGCGTATAAAACCTTCGCCACTTTTCTTCGCACCGAATACGCCCCCTTGGGCCGCACCACCCTCGCTGTCACCTCTCTGCCCGATGGCGAAAAGCGCTACCAGAACGACATCTACGGCCGCACCACCACGCATATGACCGCCGACGAAATTCATCAGCTCGGCCTCCGCGAAATCGATCGCATCCAGGCCGAGATGACATTAATTGCCAAAAAGCAGGGTTTCGCGGATCTTGCCTCTTTCCGCGCCTCCCTGAAAACCAATCCAAAGTACATGCCCACCTCGGCGGATCAGATCCTCGAGGATTTTCGCCACTACATCGACCAGATGCAGCCTAAGCTGAGTGAACTCTTTACCCTGCTTCCCAAATCTCCCGTGACCGTCGAGGCCATCCCCGCCTTCCAGGCCGCGGCTGCCACTCACTATGTCACCGGCACACCGGACGGCAAGCGACCCGGCCGCGTCGTTGTCGCCACATCCAATTTTGCCGAGCGTTCCCTGATCGACGATGAGGCCATCGCCTACCATGAGGGCGTCCCCGGCCACCACATGCAGTTGTCCGTGCAACAGCAACTCACCGGCCTGCCGAAGTTCCGCCTTCACGGCCTGGGCTTCAATGCTTACACAGAAGGATGGGCGCTCTACGCAGAGCAGCTTGGTAAAGAGGTTGGCTTTTATCAGGACCCGGTCTCGGACTATGGCCGGCTTTCCAGTGAACTGTTCCGCGCCGTGCGGCTGGTCGTTGACACAGGAATCCATTCCAAAGGCTGGACGCGCGATCAGGTTGTCGATTTCTTCCGCAAATCCGGCGCCGTCGACGAGCCCACAATCCAATCCGAAACCGACCGCTACATCGCCTGGCCCGCGCAGGCCCTCAGCTACAAACTGGGCCAGCTCAAGATTCGGGAGCTCCGCGAGCGCGCCCGGAAGGAATTGGGCAGCAAGTTCGACATTCGCGCTTTCCACGACGAGATGCTGAATGGCGGAACGCTGCCTCTGGATATGCTCGACGCCCGCACCGACAGGTGGATCGCCCAACAGAAATTAAAATCAAATTGACGCCCGTAAACTGATTGGAACATCAATCAGGCAAGGGAGCGGGGAAGTGCCGTGAATTCGGCCGCGGTCCAGCCACTGTATTCGGCCTCATAGCCGAAAGCCGGACTACCCTCCCACGCCGGACTCGGGGGCCAATCACTCAATAATTTTTTGCGAGGTACTCGCGCAGGCGACCAATTCGGAAGCTTGCATCGGCGGTCTCGATTTGCAGAAGAAGTTGGGTGGCGGCCAGCTGGTTGTGGAAATCGAACGCCGCGGAAGTGTCCGGCGCCGCCACCAGCTCAAGATTCTTGTCGATCGCTTTGTTTTCTTCCTCAAGAGACCTGAGTTTTGCCTCCTGTACCGTAACGCAATCCGCCAACTGTTGCTGAAGCACCTCCATCTGCCGAACAACGTCGCTCTCCTCCGCTTTCTTCCATTCGTTGTGCGCTTCGACGGCGCGATCCAGATGTCTGTTGATGGACCGGCTGGCGAGATTGTAGCTGACGGAGACCTGTCCATACGGCTGCGTACCCTGGGCAACTGGGTTCACCTGTTGATGGACGCCAACGGTGAGCGCGACATCCCAATTATTCTGCCGGTTCAGTTTATCCAGGACCCTCTGCGCACCCTCTTCGCTGTTCTGCTTTTGCGCGACCAGTTCCTTCAACGGTTGATCGCTCAGTGGCGGAACATATATTGCCGAGAGCTTCGAACGGGTATCGGCGCGGTCGGCCTCCAGCCTCATCTTGGTAGTCTGCAGCGAGAAGAGCATGAGCTGCGTGGCATTCTGGGCCTCCAGCATCTTCACGGTCTGCGCCATCAGCATGTCCAGTGATTTGGAGGCCTGTTCGATCAACGTGAGCCGGTTGAGAAGGGCCGCTTTCTCCAGGCTGGGCAGCGCGTATTGGATTTCCTGCTGGGCTCCCGTGGTGGCTTTGTAGAGTTCGCAGTTTTTGCGGGCGACATCCATGGTCAGCTCGGCTTTCCTGACATCGGAAAGGCCCAACGTGGCTCCCCCAACCAGTTGCATGGGCAGCCCCGTCTCAGGTTGCGTGAAGCCTGCCGTTGCCGTCGGCGTGCGGAGCAGATTTCGTTGCGCCTGCGCCTGTTCCATCACGTACGTGCAATACGCTTGCTGATCCTGCTGGCCTCTCGCGATCGCGGGGGCAGCACAGAGCAAACCTGCAGCCAGCACGGATTTCCAGGGATTCCTGATCATTGGGTTCTCCTCAGAACAATAGCGGCTTGCGGCCGAGGAACACGGTCTTGGACTTCGCGGATTCCGGATGATCGAGATTCATCTGCATCAGGAATCCTCGAATGTTGGTCTTGAAGATGGGATGAACGGCTGTCTCTTCGCCCGTGAATACCTGGTTTACTGTGCCGACTTTGCGGCACGCGAGCATATTCAAATAGCAGTCGTAAACCGGATGCCCTGCCACTGCGCTGGCCTGGTTGTCATAAGGGACGAAAGCGAAGTACAGCGTCTTGCCCCCGGCCGCGTTCAGATAATACGGGCTTTGTTTGGCGGTGCGAATGGCCTCTCGTAACCGGTCGATCTGGCGCGATTCTTCCTGGAGTTGCTTATCAGCGACGTTGATGGCCACATCGAGCTGGGCGGCTTCGGAACGCAATTCCGCCTGCTTTTCCAGAACGTCGAGCGAATCCGTGCCCGTCGTGTTCTTCTGCAGGACGCTGTCTGTCAGCAGCACCTCGGCTATTTTGCTGTCCGTGTAAGCGGTCTCGGCCTGATTCAGCGCGGACAGCTGGGTGGCTGCGTCGCCCTTTGTGATCAAGCCCGCAGCCAGATCTTTGTTGATGTTCGACTCGACTTCCTTGAGTTGCTTTAGGACTGTTTGCGTTTTCAAGTTGTCGGCCTGCTTCTGTGTGTCGAGTGTGGCGAGTTGAGGCCCGATGGAGCGGTTGTGCGCCCGCTCGCGGGCAATCGCCGCCTGGAGCTGAGGCTCCAGCGCCAGCAGCGCCGCCCGGTGTTTCTTCATCTCGGCAATGCCGCTTTCCAGTTTCTGCGAGTCCACCTTCAGGTCTTCGATGGTCTGCTGGCTGGTCACCAGCTTTTGCCGGAAGTCGAGGCTTTTCTCGTCGACAGCGGAAAGAATGAGCGGCGCGGCCCACGAGTTGCTAACCGCATAAAATCCCATCACAAAGGCATAAGTGAGGATGCCTCCGAGCACCAGATACAGGACGGTTATGGCAAATACGCGATAGAGGGAAATCACAACTTTGTAGTGGAACGATTGCCCGGGCGGCGCTTTCTTTGGTTTTGCGGGCGGAGTATCAACGGTCAGGGCTGGCAAGAAGCACCTCTTCTTCTTTGGTTCGCGTTCCCCAGTCTGCGGAATCCATGGTGCACAGGGCCAGCGGTGTCAGGAACAAGCTGCTCACCAGCGACCAGGCGACATAAGCCCCAAACACCAGCGGGTGGGCCAGCGCTTCTCGCGCGCTGTATTTCTTGATCACCCAGGTCAGCACGGCCCCGATTCCAAGCGCCGTCAGCAGGGGCAGCGGGCCCGCCCAGGCCAGCGGGTCCGAAGAGAGCATCGTTACCGCAACCAGAAAGGCGACGAGCGCCCCAAGCGGCGTCAGCACCAGCGTGAATACCGTGTTCGGATGCAGCTTCCAGACGTGCTGCGGCAGTGTCCGAAGCGTGTAGAAAAAATCGCGCACGATGCTGCGACGCCAGCGCAGTTGCTGTTTGAAAAGGACAGACAGCGTGTTTGGCACTGTGGTCCAGCAAAGGGCGTCATTATTGATGTACGTCCCGTAACCTCGCAGCAGCGTCTGGTGAGTCAGGAACCTGTCCTCTCCCTGATTCACCGGAATGCCGAACCAATGGCGCGCCCGAATCGCGGGTTCGATCTCCAGCAGCAGTTCGCGCCGGATGGCGAACAGGCATCCGCTGATGCAGCAGATGCTCCGCGTCCAATTCTCGGGAATTTTGTAAAGCTGAAACGCCGAAAAATAAATCACCGTCTGGATGCCCGTGATTATGTTGTCGTTCGGATTCCGGACTCCCACCCTGCCGCCCACCGATCCGATTCGCGGCTCGGAGAAGCACGCGGTCAGTTCGCGAATCGCGTCCTCATGGAATATGCAATCCGAGTCGATGGAGATGATGATGTCGGCGGAGGAATGCTGCAACGCGTTGCAGACCGTGCGCGCCTTTCCGCTGTTGACCGTGTTCCGGCCGGTGCGGATGCGGATGTTGGTGAAATCGCGCTGGGCTTTGAGCACCCACTCGTAGCTGTCGTCGACGGAACAGTCGTCCTGCGCGATCACTTCGAACTTCTCGTTCGGATAGTTGCACTTGCTGATGCTTTCGATGGTCTCGTACACCGTCTTGCCCTCGTTGAAGCAGGGCATCAGCACGCTGACCGTGGGCTGATAGCTGTAGTCCTTTTGGATTTTTGTGCTGGGGAACGATAGCTTCAGGATGATTCCCATCACGTACTTGACGACGGAAATCAGCAGGCACAGGACCATGACGAGCCAGAGAAGTATCGGGGCCATGTTCGCAACGCCTCCGGTGGCACATCGCTCATCCAGGTTTCGAGAACTTCAACGATTGTATATCGGGTTCGATTGCGCGGGACGCTGCGGCGAGATGATTGTTTCCATAACCTCGAACTGAAACACTACAAATTCCACCTTCGATTGACACTCCTCCCCACGCCTCGTAAACTCATTTAGACATTCAGCAGGCAAGGGAAGTGGGGAAGTGCCGTGCAATTCGGCCGCGGTCCCGCCACTGTATTCGGCTTCATCGCCGAGAGCCAGGCTACCCTCCCATGCCGCCGCGGTTGGGCCTACTTCGCGAGAGGGTACGCCTCCAGTCGGACCCCCGGCTTCTCGCCGGGTTTTTTATTTTCAGATTTTTCGCGGCACCTTCGTCAAGGGAGATTCGTGCAGCACTGTTCCGCCAACACCATGCGTCGCGCCCGCGTCTTCAGCTCGATCTTGCTCTTGCTGAGCGCCTTACCCCTCCGCGCCCAGTCGGTTACGTCCGCTCCTTCCTCCACTACGGCTTCGCCAGCCATGCGCGATGTCGTTGACGAATTCGGCCGTACCATTCGCGTGCCGCAACTCCCCACTCGCATTGTTTCACTCGCGCCAAGCTTGACGGAAACGCTCTATGCTCTAGGCGTCCAGGACCGCCTCGTCGGCGATACCGACTATTGCGACTATCCTCCCGACGCCCAAAAGAAGACGAAAGTCGGAGGCCCCATCAATCCGAATATCGAGGAAATCGCCGCCCTCCACCCGGATCTCGTTCTCGTCACCAAGGAGATCAACCGCCTGGACACCGTCCGCGCTCTCGACACTCTCGGCATCCCCACCTACGCCACCGACGCTCGCAACGTCGACGAAATTCTCTCCACCACGCAAAAACTCGCCGATCTCCTCGGCGTCCCGGAAACGGGGAAATCGCTTGTCGCCGACCTCCAGTCTCGCCTCGCCGCGCTGCACGCCAGACTTGAAGCAATTCCTCCAAGCCGGGTTCTCTTCATTGTCTGGACAGAGCCCCTGATTTCCGTTGGCAAAAACACGTTTATTGCCGACGCCCTCCGCAAAGCCGACGCCGCCAGCATCGTCGAGTCCACTCAGGACTGGCCGCAGATGAGCCTCGAAGAAGTCGTGCGCTTGCGGCCCGAATACCTCGTCTTTGCCGAATCGCATTCCGACGCCGCTTCCCGCGAATTTGAAGTCCTCGCCAATCGCCCCGGCTGGGACATCCTCGAAGCCGTGCGCAACCATCATTTCGCTGTCGTCAGCGACGCCGTGAATCGCCCCGCGCCCCGCATCGTCTCCGCCATTGAAGACCTCGCCCGCCAGCTTCATCCCGCGGCCTTCCAGGAAGCCCCCGCGCCCGAAAAACCCGCAACACCCGCCCCGATGCCGTCAAATCCCGCCGCGGCGGCGCCTGCCCACATGACCGTCAACACACCATCTTTCACAGTGGAGTTCGCATGCGCCCGCTGACCTTGACGCGTCTTCTCCTGCGCTGCGGCATTCTTGCTGGGATCCTGTTCGCGGTGGTCATTCTGGCGCTGAAACTCGGCGCCGTGCAGGTCTCTCTCTATGGGCTGACGCGCGACCTGATCCAAGTCCTGCTGGGACACAGCAATAATATTTCCAGCGATTATGTGCTGATCGTTCTGAATATCCGCCTGCCGCGAATTCTTCTCGCGATTGTGGTTGGCGCTTCGCTCTCGGTTGCGGGAGTCAGCTTTCAGGCTTTGCTGCGAAATCCGCTTGCGGATCCTTACGTCCTGGGAATTTCGACAGGCGCTGCCGTCGGTTCCATCCTTGCCTTGATTGTTGAAAATCAGCTGAACTTGTCGCCAGAGTACGCTGGACTGATCACCCCGTTCGGAGCCTTCCTCGGCGCCGCTCTCACCATCGCGGCCGTTTATGTACTGGGCCGCCGCGACGGACAGGTGGACAGCAACACCCTGCTGCTCGGCGGGATCATCACGGCGTCGTTTCTCGCCGCGATCGTTACCTTTCTGATGTCCACGCTGGCCGGGAGCAATCTTCGTGGCGCCTCTTACTGGCTGATGGGCAGCCTATCCACTCTTCCGCCCAAAAGTCTTCTCTATCTTCTGACTGTCGGTTTTTTGGTGGCTGCCGGGGCGATCTACACCACCGCGTCCGACCTCAACCTCCTGCTCGCCGGAGAAAAAGAGGCCATGCATCTCGGCGTGGATGTTCCTCGCGTCCGCATTGTGGTGTACCTGGCGGCGTCCATACTCACGGGGCTTGCTGTTTCCGTCAGCGGCGCCATCGGCTACGTCGGACTCTTGGTTCCGCACGTGATGCGCCTCATTTTTGGCTCCGACCATCGCATGCTTCTGCCGGCTTCCGCGCTAGGAGGGGCGATTGCACTTGTGGTTGCGGACACCGCTGCCAGAACTTTGGTGGCACCCTCCGAATTATCCGTCGGTGCGGTAACGGCGTTGGTTGGCGCACCCTTTTTCATCTATTTGCTTCGCCGGAGAATCGCATGAGCAGCGCGCTGCGTCACCCGCTTCCCGGGGACTCCTCGCGTTCCTCCTCCGACGTGCGCCTCAGTGTCGAGCAGGTCAGCTATGCGTATGCGCCGAATTCCTCGCAAGCGCCGCTCTTCACGCTCGAAGCGATGAGCTTCCAGGCCAAGCCCGGCGAGCTCGTCGCCATTCTCGGCCCCAATGCCAGCGGCAAATCCACGCTCCTCAAACTCATCTCCGGCGCGCTCCAGCCGCTCTCAGGCCGTATTTTTCTCAACGGGTTTGAAACGCATTCGCTTCCCGTCAAGACGCGTGCCCAGCGCATAGCTCTCGTCCAGCAGGAAAGCCGCCTGCTCTTCCCCTCGCGCGCCTGGGAATTCGTCATGCAAGGCCGCCATCCCTATGGCGGGGGCCTCCGCTTCGAGTCCGAGGAAGACATCCTCATCGCCAACAACGCGCTCGCGCAGGTCGGCGCCACCGAACTCGCCGACCGCTGGATGGACAGAATCTCCGGCGGCGAAAAGCAGCGCATCGTTCTCGCCCGCGCCCTGGCGCAGCAGCCGCTCCTCCTGCTTCTCGATGAGCCGACACTGCACCTCGATATCGGCGCTCAGGTCGATCTCCTCGAATCCCTGCGCCGTCTCGCCGCGCAGAATCGCTACACCGTGCTGGTGGTCACGCACGAGCTGAACCTGGCAGGTGAATACGCCGACCAGGTTGTTCTGATGCAAAAGGGCAAATGTCTTCGTGTTGGGCCGCCGGCAACGGTGCTGCAGCGCGAGATTCTCGAACAGGTTTTTCAAGCGCCGCTCTCCGTGGAGATGACCCCCTCCGGCCGGCCGCGCGTAACGCTTTTTTCAAATAAGTAGAAGTTTCCTTGTCCACCTCAACCCGGAGGCCATGCGCCTCCGACAGACTTAACCCGCAGCGGGCTTTGCCCCTCAACAATAACCGCGGACTTCGTGCTCGGGAAGACGGTGCAACACCGTCGCCGCCGCGCGACTGTAAGGCGAATGATGTGCTCGCCAGCCACTGTAGCGAATCTTCGCTACGGGAAGGCAGCGAGTGAACCCTGTAGTGGCCGAACTTCAGATCGGCCCGAAGTAGCGGCAGGCTTCAGCCTGCCAACCCACAGAGTTCCTTTTCGCCAAGCCAGGAGACCGGCGAAGTCTGCAGCCCGTGCAAGCCTCTTTGCACCGGCCAACCTTCAAGCTCCCGCGCGTGAGGGAGCGGAGGAACCATGAAAACTAAATTCGCCATACTCTCTTTGCTCGCCGTATTCCTTGTTTCCGCCGTCAGCTCCAAAGCCGCACCGCAATCCCAAAGCAACAAAGCGATTCTCGCCGGCACGCTTACCGATCCATCTGGTGCGCCTGTCGGTGGAGTCCAGATCATCGCGCAGCTTGACGCTTCCTCCGCAGGTCAATCCATTTCCGCCACTTCTTCGAATGACGGCTCGTACTCCCTCACTCTGCCCGCGGGCCGCTATCGCCTGCGCTTCAGCCGCTCTTCCTTCGCCGCGCGCGAAATCGCTGTCGCTCTCGCGCCGGGGGAGTCGCGTACCCTGAATCTTCGTCTCGCCCTCGAACCGCTTTCCTCCAGCGTGGTCGTCACAGGACAAACCGTGCCATCAACCGTGCAACAAACCACCGCGCCTACAGATGTCATCTCGCGCGAAACCATCGACGAGCGCCAAGCCGCCTCGCTACCCGAGCTGCTTCAATTTTCTCCCGGCATCGCCATCGATCGCACCGGGCCTTTTGGCGGCACCACTTCCGTCTTTCTGAACGGCGGCAATTCCAACTTCACCAAAGTCCTGGTGGACGGCACGCCCATCAATCCTCCCGGCAGCGCGGTGGATTTCTCCAGCCTCACCACCGAAAATATCGATAAAGTCGAAATCGTACGCGGCGCCGAAAGCGCCATCTACGGCAGCGACGCCGTCTCCGGCGTCATCCAGCTCTTCACCCATCGTGGCGATACCCGCGTTCCCGCATTCAGCGTTTACTCGGAAGGTGGCAATTTTTCTTCAGCGCGGGGTGGCGGCGATCTCAGCGGCATCATCGGTAAATTCGATTACTCCGCGGCGGCCGCTTACTTCCAGACCGACGGCCAGGGTCCCAACGACTACTTCGTGAATCGCACCCTCTCCGGCAACTTCGGCTATTCCTTTTCCGACACCAACCAGCTTCATCTCTCCCTGCGCAACAACACCAGCGACGCAGGCATTCCCGGCCCCACGCTGCAGGGCCCTCCCGATCTCTTCCAGGGCTACGGCCAGAAAGTTTTCTCCTCCAACCTCCGCTGGGAATTCACGACCGGCTCCCACTGGCATCACCAGCTCATGGGCACGGACTCGTACACCCGCCAGCACAGCTTCGCGAATCAGGGTGACACATTTCCCTTCGACTCTCTGCTCACCTTCAATCGAGCCGCGATCAATCCGCAATCGAGCTACGTCTCGCGCAACTTCATCGCAACCGCTGGCTACCAGTACGAAGTCGAAAATGGCGGCATCAACTTTATTTCGCCCGGCCACCTTCGCCGCAATAATCAGGCCGGCTATCTCGACTTCCGCTACGCGCCCGTTTCCCGGCTGACGCTCGACTTCGGCGGCCGCGTCGAAGCCAACAGCAGCTTTGGCACTCGCGTCGTTCCCCGTGCCGGAGGTTCCTACGCGCTGCGCTACGGCAAAGGTTTCTTTGGCGACACGCGCTTTCATGCGTTCTACGGCCAGGGTATCAAGGAGCCGCGCTTCGATCAGACCTTCGGCACTGATCCCTGCGTCCCGGGAAATCCCGATCTCAAGCCCGAAGCCAGCAAAGGATGGACCACGGGTTTCGATCAGAAACTTGCTTCCGATCGCTGGAAAGTTTCCGCTGATTATTTTTACACCCGCTTCTACGACATCATCAGCTTCGCGCCCACGTCCGCGTTCTGCGGCACTTTTTTCAATACGGACCTGGCCATCGCTCGCGGCGTCAACCTCGCTTCCGAATACCGCTTCAGCAAATGGCTCTTCGTGAATGGCAACTACACCTATGACAACTCGCGTGTGATCAGCTCACCGAACTCTTCGGACCCGTCACTGATCCCGGGCAACCACCTGATTCGCCGGCCGGTCAATTCCGGTTCGTTCGGCGTCAATGTCGCATACGCGCGGGTGAATTGGAATTTTATCGGCTATTTCACGGGCGTACGTACGGACTCGAATTTCGTCAATTCCACACAAATTAACAATCCCGGCTATGCGCGCTTCGATATGGCTGCGAACTACAACGTGACCCGCGGGCTTTTCGTCACTGCCCGCGCCATCAACCTCTTCGACAAGAAATATCAGGACGCCCTCGGCTTTCCCGCGCTTGGCCGATACTACATGTTCGGCCTGCGCTACGCCTTCACCGGACGAAACTGATGGATGAAACAAATACATCTGTAGGGGCCGGGCTCGCCCGGCCCGCTGTCGACACCGGAGCGTAATTTGCCGCAACTTGAACCAATTCTCTTCTGCTGGAGCGGCGGCAAAGACAGCGCCCTCGCGCTGTATACCCTGCTCCGGCAAAACGATGTGCGCGTCGCGGCCCTGCTCACCACCGTGACCGAGGGCTACGACCGCATCAGCATGCACGGCGTTCGTCGCGAACTTCTACAGCGGCAGGCGGAGTCTCTCCGCTTGCCGCTGCACGAAGTCTTCATTCCTCAGCAATGCGTCAATTCGATTTACGAAGCGCGTATGGAGGAGGCCCTCCTTGCCTTCTGTGAACAAGGAATCCGCCGCGTCGCTTTCGGCGACATCTTCCTCGAAGACCTTCGCCTCTATCGCGACAAAAACCTCGCCCGCGTCGGAATGCAGGCCCTCTTTCCCATTTGGAAACGCGACACCCGCGATCTTATCCGTGAATTTCACTGCGCCGGATTTCGCTCGGTGGCAGTTTGCATCGATTCCAAAGTTCTCGATCCCGGTTTCGCCGGCCGCGAACTCGATGCCTCCTTCTTCGCCGATCTCCCGCCCGGCGTCGATCCCTGCGGCGAGAATGGCGAATTCCACACGTTCGTCTTCGACGGCCCGATTTTTTCGCGCCCTGTCGGCTTCACCCTCGGCGAAGTCGTCCAGCGAGATTCCTTCGTCTTCCGCGATCTGTTCCCTGAAAAAGCTATCAAGGAGGTTTGACCCGAATCATGTTTGAGGAAAAATCGTCTGCTCACGTTTTTGTCCTTCGATCCATTCTCGTTGCCGTAATGATCGTCCTCGCCGCCGTGCTGCGCATCGTTCCGCATCCATGGAATTTCACCCCCATCGGCGCGATGGCGCTTTTCTCCGGCGCGATGTTTCGCGATCGCCGTGCGGCCTTTCTCTTTCCTCTCGGGGCCCTCTTTGCCGCCGATCTCTTCGTCGGTCTCCACCGCCTCATCCCTATCGTCTACGCGAGCTTCCTGTTCAGTGTGCTCATCGGAACCTGGCTCGCCAATCACCGCAGCGTTCTTCGCATCGGCGGGGCCGTTTTCCTCGGCGCGCTCCAGTTTTTCCTCGTCACCAACTTTGCCGCCTGGCAACTTTTCGGCACTTATCCGCACACGCCCGCCGGCCTCGCCGCGTGTTACATCGCTGGCTTGCCGTTCTTCGGCAACGCCCTCGCCGGTGACGCCCTCTACTCCGCCCTCTTCTTCGGCAGTTTTGCCCTCGCTGAACATTTCTTCCCAGCCCTCCGGCCGGAGCCCATCCGTCGCATGCCTGATCAAGAGTGCGCCACGTAGGGGCGACCTTTCGCCGCCCTCTACTTGCTTCTATTACCCAGTCCCTCCCCGCGCATACCCCCGCGCACCTCTGCTATACTTTATTTCTTTCACCATGACGAAATTCGCCACCGAATCCGCCATGTCTTCCGAACTGCTCGCCAAATACGAGCCCGTGATCGGCCTGGAAGTCCACGTCCAGCTCCTCACCAAAACGAAAATTTTCTGCGGCTGCTCCACGCGGTTCGGCGATTCGCCGAATTCCAATGTCTGCCCGGTCTGTCTCGGCCTTCCCGGCACGCTCCCCGTCCTCAACAAACGCGCCGTCGAAATGGCCATGCGCGCCGCGCTGGCCATCAACTGCACAGTTCACGAGCACTCTCGTTTCGCACGCAAGAATTATTTTTATCCGGACCTGCCGAAGGGCTACCAGATCTCCCAATATGAATTGCCCCTGGCCACCGATGGCTGGCTCGAAATCGAAGTCCACGGCGAAAAAAAGCGCGTCGGCATCACGCGCCTGCACCTGGAAGAAGACGCCGGCAAATCACTTCACGACGGCTTTCCGCACTCCGCCGAAAAAACCTACGTCGATTTCAACCGTTGCGGCACCCCGCTCAGCGAAATCGTTTCCGAGCCGGACATGCGCACGCCCGACGAGGCCTACGCCTACCTCACCACGCTGCGCCAGATCCTTCTCTACACTGGCGTCAGCGACGTCAATATGGAGGAAGGCTCGCTCCGCTGCGACGCCAACGTTAGCGTCCGCCTCCGCGGCGCAAAAGAATTCGGCACCAAGGTCGAAGTAAAAAATCTAAATTCGTTCCGCTACCTCGCGAAAGCCCTCGAATACGAAATCGAGCGCCACATCGGCATCATCGAATCTGGAGGCCGCATCTCGCAGGAAACGCGCCTCTGGAATCAGGCCGCCAATCGCACCGATCCTATGCGCTCCAAGGAAAAGGCTCACGACTATCGCTATTTTCCGGAGCCCGATCTCCTGCCTGTTCACGTCAGCCCCGCCTGGCGCGACGAAGTTCTCCGCTCGCTGCCCGAACTTCCCGCCGCCAAGCGCACCCGTTTCGTTTCCGCTTACGCCATCACGCCCTATGACGCCGAAGTCCTCACCGGTTCGCAGCAGCTGGCCGATTATTTCGAATCCGTTGTGAAAGCCGGCGCACCCGGCAAAGCTACCGCCAACTGGATGCAGACCGAACTTCTCCGTCGACTGAACGATTCCGGCAAAGAAATCACCGCCAGTCCCGTGAATTCTGCCGCGCTCGGTGAACTCGTCGTGCTGGTCGACTCCGGCAAAATCACCGGCGCGGTCGGCAAGAAAGTTTTTGCCGCTATGTTTGAAACCGGCCGGTCGGCCGCCGAAATTGTCGCCGCCGAGGGCCTCGGCTCGCAAGTCGGGGACGACGCCATCGAAAAAGCCGCGCGCGAAGTCATCGAGAAAAATCCCGACAATGTCGCCAAATTCAAATCCGGCAACGAAGGCGTCTTCAAGTTTTTCGTCGGCCAGGTAATGAAAGCTACCAAGGGCCAAGCGAATCCGCAGGCCGTCAACGACATCGTTCGCCGCCTGCTCACGTAGCATTTGTAGCGGCCGCTTCTTGCCCTGAGGGTTGCCGAAGGGTCCGAAGCGAGCGCATTTCAGGCCAAAGTTTCTCGGCAACAAGTTCAGGAGAAGGATTGCATGCTCAAAATCGGTGACAAAGCCCCCGAATTCACTCTCGCCTCCGATGGCGGCAAGCCGCTTTCCCTGAAAGACTTCAGAGGCCGCCGCGTCCTGCTCTTCTTTTTTCCGAAGGCGAACACTCCCGGTTGAACGGTCGAAGCGTCCGAGTTTCGCGACGCAAAAAAGAAGTTCGATCAGTTGGGTGTGTCCATCCTTGGAGCCAGCGCGGATACTCTGGAGCCCCTGCAGAGATTCAGCGACAAGTGGAAGCTCAATTTCCCTCTGCTTAGTGACCCCACGCACAAGATGATCGAATCCTACGGCGCGTGGCGAGGGAAAAAATTTATGGGCCGTCTGTTCAAGGGAATCGTCCGCAGCAGTTTTCTGATCGGCCCCGATGGCAAAATCGAACACATCTGGGACCCCGTCAAAGCCAAAGGTCACGCCGCCGAAGTCCTCTCCCACCTAACCGAATAGGAGAAGCGTCTCTTCATTCCTCAATGTAGCGCTGGCCTTTTAAGCCAGCCTCTTTGTTTTTAGACTTCTACCCGCAACTCTTCCCCAATGGGTTCGATAATCATGTTGTCGATCAACCGCGTTTTCCCCAAATAAACCGCCAGCACCGCATAACACCGCCGCGCCACCCGCACCACCGGCTCAAACGTCTCCGCGTCCGCAATCTCCGCGTAATCCACGCGCGCTTGCGGTTCGCTCGCCAGCACCTTTTGCATCGCTCTTTGCAACTCCAGCGAATCCCGCACGCCCGCCGCAATTTCGCTCTCTGCGGCTCGCAGCGCACGGTACAACACGGTCGCCGCCCTGCGCTCGTCCCCCTGCAAATACGTATTCCGCGAACTCATCGCCAGCCCATCGGCCTCGCGCTCGATCGGGCACACCACAATCTCCGTATCCAGATTCAGGTCGCGCACCATCTGCTGCACAATCCGCACCTGCTGCGCGTCCTTCCTCCCGAAATACGCAAAGTGCGGCTGCACAATCTCAAGCAGCTTTAGCACCACTGTCGAAACACCCCGAAAATGTCCCGCGCGCGACCTGCCTTCCAGCCGCTCGCTCAATCCCTCCACGTGCACATACGTCGAAAATCCAGCTGGATAAATCTCCGCCGGCTCCGGCAGAAACAGTCCATCCACCTTCGCCGCGGTAAGCTTCTCCACGTCCGCCTCCAGCGGACGCGGATATCGCGACAAATCCTCGTTCGCCGCAAATTGTTTGGGATTCAAGAAAATCGAAGCGTAGACAGGGGAGCATTTCCGCCTGGCCCTTTCCACCAGCGCCAGGTGCCCCGCGTGCAGCGCACCCATCGTCGGCACCAGCCCGATGGTCCGCTGCTCCTGCCGAGCCGCTCGCACCCGCTCTTTCATCCAGGCAACTGTCCGGATCGTCTCCATCCGCGCTAAGCGCCCGCCGCCGTGGCGCGTTCCCGGTAGAAGTGCATCAAGTCCGTCAGCACCGGCTGTGCGCCCAATTGCCGCAGCAGCGTTGTCACCTGGCCCCGGTGGTATGTCCCATGATTCACGACGTGCTGCATCGATTGCCAAAGCGGGTTGCGGTAAACGCCGAACTTCAACGTCTTGTATTCAAGCACCCGGTTCAATTCTTCCTGCGTCAATGAGCTTACAAATCCCAGCAGCCGTCCCTCAAGTTCCATCCATCTGTTTTGCAAGCTTGCCACGTCCTGAAATTCGGCCCCATCCGGCAGTGATCCCGGGGAACGCCCCTGAAAACGTTCCAGCCACACCCACTCCGCGCCATAAATGTGTGCTGCCGTATCGCGCAAGGAACCGAAACTCGATCCCATTGGCCGCAAAAATTCTTCCTGCTTGACGGCCGTGACCGCCCCCAGCATCCTCCGGTTGGCCCACGCGTTAAATTCGTACAGCACAGCCATTTCGTTCGGGGTCATGCCGCGCCTCCTTGCCGAAATTATTTTGCATGGATTTTCGGAAGTCGTAAACGTTTCTGGTGCCCCAGAAAGCAAAAACAGCACGCTCAGCGGGCGATGCGGATTGGTTTTCCACTCTTGATGGCGCTCGGTGCGTGATACGACTCCGCATCCGAAGGAAAGCTCCCGCCCTGCACGTCCGCGCAATATTCGCGCACCGCCTGCGAAATCACTTCGCCCACGTTCGCATACCGCCGCGCAAACTTCGGCGGCTCCTGGAACGTCAGCCCCAGCAGATCGTGCAGCACGAGGATCTGTCCGTCGCAATCGGGTCCCGCGCCGATTCCGATCGTCGGAATTCGGACGCTCTTCGTAATTTCAGTGGCCAGTTCGCGCGGAATTCCTTCCAGCACAATCGAAAATGCTCCCGCCGCTTCCACCGCCCGCGCATCGCGCAGCAACTGTTCCGCCGCTCGCTCGGTTTTCCCTTGCACGCGATATCCGCCCATCGCATTCACCGATTGCGGCGTCAATCCCACGTGACCCATCACCGGGATCTCCGATTCCGTCAACCGCGCAATCACTTCCAGCCGCCGCTCGCCGCCTTCCACCTTCACGGCTTCCGCGCCGGCCTCTTTCACGAAGCGCACCGCATTCTTCAGCGCTTCGTTTGCGTCCCCCTGGTAAGTGCCGAACGGCATGTCCGCCACCACCAGCGCCCGCTGCACTCCGCGCCGCACCGCCTTAGTATGATGCAGCGCCTCCTCCATCGTCAGCGGCAGCGTGCTCTCGTACCCCAGCACCACCATCGCCACCGAATCGCCCACCAGCACCACGTCCACCCCGGCCTCGTCCATCAAACGAGCCGTCGGATAGTCGTACGCCGTCAGGCAGGTGATCTTTTTCTTGTTTGTGGAATCCGCAGCCGTGGACTTACGCTGCAGCAATTCGGGAACGGACACTTTCGCACTGTTCCCATTCGGTATGATGCTCATGTCGGCCTCCGGTGCCGTTCCCTGACTGCGGGATACAGCCCTCGCGCGAACAGCCTAACTATAACAAATTGTGATGCCAGTCACCATAATATGTGATCCCCAACGGCCCACATGGCACAGCGATTCCTCGCCATTCTCATGTAGTGGCCGACCTTTAGGTCGGCACTACACGCACCCTCATTTCTCCGTTCCAACCTTCACCACCCGCTGTTCCAAATTCCACCCGCGCAACCCAATCGAAACTCCCTCCTTCGCCGCGGCCCTAGAAAACTCCACAACAATCTCTTTCTTCTCTCCTGGCAGCAGTGAAACGTAGTTGTCGCTGTAATATGCCGGCAGCACGCGCGTTTTCCCATCCGCCTTCAGCAGCGTCAACTTCAATTCAATCCCTGCTGTGCTCCCAGCATTCTCAAGTAAAACTTTCACACGCTCCATGTCGCCCTCGACTCCGGTTTGCACCGTCGTCTTGATCTGTGCCTCCCCCAGCCGGTTTAATTTCCGGTAATCCGCGCTCGCTCCGCCCATCCAGTAAAAATTGTCCGAAACGAGCTTCCCGGCGGAATCCTTCAGTTCCAATTTCACCAGCGCCACGTTGTCCTTCAAAAATGGCGCCAGATCCAATGTAAAAAATTCCGTGGTGCCGCTCGCCGCATCCTTCTTCTCTTCGTGCTCCGCCAGCAGCTTGTTCTCCAGCGAATAAACGTGCGCGTGGGCCGTCAGCCCCGTCTTCGTATCTGGCAGCGAATTGGCCACCTCCACCGCATAATTCGAAGGGTCCAATTGCACGTGCACCATTTCGCTCGCCTTCCTCACCGCATAAAACGACGCCTGAGTATCGTAATCCGAGCTCAAAATCTGCCACGTCGAACTCGGCCACGCCGGCTGCGTCATCCACAGCATCCGTCCCGTATTCGGCGCCCACAGATGCGCGTTCATCCCCTCGAACACCGCGCGGTGCTGCACGTAATTGAACATCTGCGCTTTCCGTTCAAAATCCTCCAGGCTCGTCGGCGCGCCAAACTCCTTTTCCATCTCCTCCATGAACGGCGTCATGTCCCCGTTCGCGCTCTGGTGCCAGTCGTGATACGCCCAGTTGTCGCTCACCGGCCACAGGTCCTCTTGCGGAATCCACGCCCTCCAGTTTTCCAGCGTCGGAAACGAAGGCGTCCCCGTCTCCACGGAAAACCCGTGATTCAGCATCGTGAAATACAGCTTCGGCTCCACATATTTGTATGGCCCGCTGTTCTGCAGGTTCACCTGATTCGAAGTCGGCGTGTAATATCGCGTTCCATCCAGCGTCCGCGTCAACTCCTCCAGCCCCTGGTTCAGGATCGGCTGCGGCACTCCTTCGTTTCGCCCGCACCACGCCGCAATCGAAGGGTGATTCCGGAAGCGCGAAATCGTGTCTCGCGCATTCTCCAGGAACAGCGCCGGGTCTTGCGGCTCGATATTGTAATTTTGCGTCGAAGCCCAGAAATCGTTCCACACCAGCAGGCCGTACTCGTCCGCCAGTTCGAAGAAGACTTCTTCCGTGCTCTGCCCAACCCAATTGCGGATGATGTTTACGTTCGCGTCGCGATGCAGCCGGAAAAACGGTTCCAGGCGCTCCCGCGAAACGCGCTTCAGCATGTCGTCCATTCCCCAACTGCCGCCGCGTGCAGCGATTCGCACGCCATTCACCTTGATCGCCAGGTACGGCGTCGTCCGCGTATCTTCCAGCCGCTTCACCGCCGCTGATTTCTCCGCCCCGGGTTTCAGCGAGGCCACCCACGACTTCCAGCTGTCTCTCCACTCCTCAGGAAAAATCGAAGGGAATGGATCCGGCGAAGGGACATTCCGGATGCCATTGTGCGTCACATCCACAATCTGCTCCTGCTTTGCCCGCGCCGCGGTCGGCGAAAACTCCACGCGCTCCAGATGACCCGTGCTGTCGAGCAGACTCAATTCATAAGTCAGTTCCCGAATCCCGAATCGCACTTCCTTGGCGTCCGATTCTTTCCCGTCGATCGTCACCCTTAGCTTCAAGGTGTAAAGTTCCGGCTTTCCATATCCATTCGGCCACCACAATCGTGGGCGTTGCACTTTCAACTTCGCGAACTCCGAAGGCGCTAACGTCACGCTATTTGTTCCCGGCGCCAGCGAAACCGTTTTCGTCACCTTCACATTTTCAAAAGCCGCTTCGAGTGTGCCGCTGACGGTTCCGCCCGTTTCGTTCCCAAGCGGCACCGTAATTTCCACGTCCGCCGAACTCGTTTCCGGCAGCGGCAGTTTCGTCGCCACCTGGGCATCGCCAATCTTCACTTCGCCCGTTGCCCGCACAGTCACCGGCTGCCAGATTCCCGTGTCACGATCCCGGATCGACGGAATCCAATCCCATCCTTCCGTGTCCACAAACGTCGGCCCATCCAGGCACATCATTCCGCCATTTTCCCCCGGACCCGCCTTGATGCTCTGCTCATGGGGAATCCCCGGATGCGGCGGAGGCGAAACGCGCACCGCCAGCACGTTCATTCCGTCGGCCCTCATCGCATTCGTCACGTCAAACACTCCCCGAATGAACGCGCCCTTGATCGCCCCCAGCCGCTTCCCGTTCAGCCAGACTTCCGCCGCATAGTTGATTCCCTCGAAAGTCAGCGTCAGCCTTTGCCCTTTCCAACCGGAGGGCGCCGTGAACTCGGCTCGATACCAATAATCCTGCTTGTTTAAACTTTCCGGAATCGCTAGATTGTTCAGCCCGTAATCAGGGTCGGGGTAAACGCCCTGATTGATCATCGTCGTCAGCACGGTCCCCGGCACCGTCGCGTCCCACCAGCCAGCCGTCGCAAATCCTTTTTGCGAAATCGCGTCGCCGCTCGACGAAATTTCCGGGGCCGGCCGCAGCTTCCAGCGTCCGGAAATCATCCATTCATTCGAACTCTTCGGCTCTATCCCCAGTTTCGATTCGCTCGCAGTTTTTTTCTCCGGCCGGGAATATGCCGCCTTCGTCCTCGGTATCGTCTCCGGATCCTGCGGCGCGCGGTAACCCGCCTGCCCTTGCGTCTGCAACGGCCACGGCTTCGACCCTTCCTCATAAACAACCGTCGCGAAATCCACGGGCTTCGCGAACTTTTCCTTCAATTCCTCCTCTGTCAGCGCGCTCCGCAGCATCGTCAGCCCCGCAATCTTTCCCGCAAAATGGCGATTCTCCTGCGCGGGGAATTGCGCCGGCGCAATCACCAGCAGCGGACTGACTCTTCCGGTATCCAATTTCCTGCTCGCCACCCTCGCCCCGTTCGCATAAATCCGGACTTCCTGCCCATCAAACGTCGCCGCAACAAATTGCCACTTTCCCGGCCCCATCCCGGCCGCACCGGAGAAAGTCGCGTCCTTACCGCCCCAGTAAGACAACTTGTCGCCGTCCACTCCCAGGTACCGCGAATATTCCTCGCCCGGATCGCCCACACCCGCGACCAGCACTGCGCCCTTCGGCGCTTCATCCATCCAGACCCACGCGTACAAACTCCACGGCGAATCAGCGCGCAACACCGTGTCGCTCTTCAGCAGATGCTTTTTCAATTCATCCCCGCCCGCCAAAAACGCCCCGTTGTACGGCCCGTAGTAAGCCGGATCGTTGGTGGGTATGTAAATCTGCCCGCGCGTCCGCCCCGCGGACAATAGGACCGCAACAAACAAAATCGCAATGCCAAATTTGTTTTTCATGATAATCCGGCAGTATTCGTTTACTGACTTTGGTTTCTTACGGAGGGAATAGTTCCACAATCTGCACATCGTTGGAAGGCATTTCCGCTTCGAATTCGAGGGAGGGGAGGCAGCAACTTTATTCTGCGGAAAATTTCACCGGCGCTTGCGCCCGGCCCTTCCACTGTCCGCCGCGGCCCATCCAATACCTCACCGCTGAAATCCAGGTCGCGTAGGTATAAAAAGCCGCGGCTAGCGGCAACGCAGCCGCCCACAGTGGCGACAGCTTATAAAACCGCACCGTCGGCAAATAGGTGATCGCCATCAACGCCCAAGCCGCCAGCCCCAATCGCCAAACCACCGGCTGAGCGCTGAACGTGAGAATCACCGGCAGCAGGTACGTCACGAACATTCCCAACAGCGTACCCGCCAGCAACAAAGTGGAATAACCAAGCTGCGTGAACGCCGTCCGCGCAATCAAATCCTTTATCTCCGTGAACGTGGTGTAAGTCCGCAAGCTCACGCTTTTCCGCGTCAGGCCCATCCATAATCCGCCGCCAGTCCGCTTCACCGCCAGCGCCATCGTGCAGTCGTCAATCACTTCGCCCCGGATCGCCGCCAGTCCCCCCATCCGGTCCAGCGCTTCGCGTTTCAGCAGTACGCAGCCACCCGCCGCTCCCGCCGTCTTCCCCTTCGCGCTGGCAATCCAGCTCGGGGGATAAAGTTTCAGAAAGAAATAAAGAAACGGCGGAATCAGCAGGTGTTCGGACAGGGAATTCACCTGCGACAACGCCATCAACGACACCAAATCCAATTTTTCCCGCTCCGCGCGTTGCACCACTCGCCGCAGCGTGTCCGGCGCATGCTCGATATCTGCATCCGTGAACCAGAAATATTCCGGCTCCTGCAATCCCGCGCTCTCCACCCCTTGTTGCATCGCCAGGAGCTTTCCGGTCCACCCGCTCTGCAGCGTCGCGCCTCGCCGAACCAACACGCGCTCCGAGGCCCCTGCCCGCGCCGCTGCTTCCCTGGCTAATTCGCCGGTCCCATCCTCGCTGTGGTCGTCCACCACCACCACTCTCAGCTCGCCCGGGTAGTCTTGCTTGACCAGTGATTCCACCGTCAGCGCGATGAATTCCGCCTCGTTGCGCGCCGGCACAATGGCGACAACCCGCGGCCACCGGGTCAACGACTCCTGTTTCGCAATGTCATCGTCAAATGCGAGAACCTGCCAGAAGGCCCCGCGAAAAAAGGTGAGCACAACCCAAATCAACAACGATAGAATTGCCAGCACCAGCGCCAGTAAATTCACGCCCCATTCTGTCTCAAATCCCACTCTGCCGCCACCTCGCCTTGCCCTTCAGCGTTCAATCAGCCACCACCCGCCAACCTGCATCCCGTAACTGCCCAACCCGTTTTGGAGAGCTGCTTCCCACTCCCCGCCGAATCTACGCCAGATCCTCCGCCTTGATCGGCAGCCGCCGCACGGGCTTTCCCGTCGCGGCGAAAATCGCGTTGCACACTGCCGGGGCAATCGGCGGCGTACCCGGCTCTCCAATTCCGCCCGGCCCGTCGTTGCTGTCCACAATGTGCACTTCCACTTGTGGCGCTTCGTTTATCCGCACCATGTCGTAGTCGTTAAAGTTCGCCTGTTCCACGCGCCCATTCGCAATCGTAATTTCGCCCTTCAGTGCCGCCGTCAATCCGTAAATGATTCCGCCTTCGATCTGCGCGCGTATCGTCTCCGGATTCACGTGCCGTCCGCAATCTACCGTCGCAACCACGCGATGCACCTGTACGGTGTGCGCTTTGCGGTCGATGCTGATCTCCGCCACTTCCGCCACGTAGCTTCCAAACGATTCCACCACAGCGATTCCCCGGTAGCGTCCCGCGGGCAGCGGCTTGCTCCATCCGGCCTTTTCCGCCGCCAGCTCCAGCACGCCGCGTTGCCGCGCATCCTTGCTCAGCAGCCCGCGCCGGAATTCGTAAGGATCTTTCCCCGCCGCTTTCGCCAACTCGTCCACGAAGCATTCCGCGATGTACCCGTTGTGCGAATTTCCCACCGACCGCCAGAATCCAACCGGCACACCGGGTTCCGTCAGCAAATACTCCACCAGGAAATTGGGCACATCATATTTCAGCGTCGCGATACCTTCCGTCGCTGTGTCGTCCAGCCCGTTTTTCACCGACCCGGGGAAAAATCGAGACATGATCGACGGCCCCACAATTCGCGATTTCCAAGCCACCGGCGCGCCCTTGTCGTCCAGCCCCGCCCAGAATTTCACCATCACCGCCGGCCGGTAGTAATCGTGCTGCATGTCGTCTTCGCGCGACCACGTCACCTGCACCGGCGCGCCCGCCGCTTTCGAAAGTTCCACCGCCTCAATGATGAAATCAGACTCGGCTCGCCGCCCGAATCCTCCGCCCAAATATGTGGTGTGAACCTTCACCTGCTCCGGTTTCAATCCCGTGAGCTTCGCGCCATTGATCTGCGCGAACGTCTGGAACTGCGTCGGCGCAAAAATGTCGCAGCCATCCGCGCGCACGTCCGCCGTGCAGTTCATCGGCTCCATGGTGGCGTGGGCCAGGAACGGCACTTCGTAAACGGCTTCCACTTTCTTCGCCGTGCCGCCCATCGCCCCGTCCGCGTCCCCGTCCTTGCGCGCAATCGCGCCGCTCTGCTCCATGCGCCCTTGATAGAGCTTGCGAATGGCGTCGCTCGAATTCTTCGCGTTCGTGCCTTCGTCCCACGCAATCTGCAGTGCGTTCCGGCCCTGCATCGCCGACCACGTGTTGTCGGCCACGACCGCCACACCGGTCGAAACCTGCACCACGCTTTTCACTCCGGGCACGGCCTTCGCCTTCGTCGCGTCAAAACTCTTCACCTTACCGCCAAATACCGGGCACCGCGACACAGCAGCGTGCAGCATCTTCGGCCGGCGCACATCAATCCCAAACTCCGCCTTCCCGCTCACCTTGATGCTGGAGTCGATCCGCTTCGTCGCTTTTCCGACGAACTTGTAGTCCTTTGCGTCCTTCCGCTTGGGACTTGCCGGCACTGGCAACTTCGCGGCCTCTTCCACCAGCGCGCCATACCCGATCCGTTTGCCAGATGCCGTGTTCACCACCGCGCTGTTTTCCGTGTGGCACGCGCTCGGCTCCACGTTCCACTGCTTCGCCGCCGTGGCGATCAGCATCTCCCTCGCCGCCGCCCCCGCCTTCGCTAGTGGTTCCCACGATCCGCGAATGCTGGTGCTTCCTCCTGTGCCCTGCAATCCGAAAACTGGATTGAAATACTGCGGAGCCGCCGGAGCGAACTCTGTCTTGATCTTTTTCCAGTCAAGGTCTAGCTCGTCCGCCAGGATCATCGTCAGCGCCGTATTGATCCCCTGGCCCATCTCGGACTTGTCGATCACCAGCGTCGTCGTGTCGTCCGGCGCAATCTGCACCCACGCATTGATGGCCGCCCCGTCTTTCGCCGGCGTGCCCGCAAGCGCCTCATATTTCCCGGGCAAATACACGCCGATAACCAGCCCGGCGCCCCCAGCGACACTCTTCCTGAGAAACTCACGGCGATCCAGGATGGATGCGGTTGCCATGGCGACCTCGTTCCTCTGCGCGGCAATGCCGCGCAGCTTTAGGATGTTTTAAAGTTACTTGCCGGCTTGCAGTGAAGCGGCGTGGTGGATGGCCTTGCGGATGCGCTGATAGGTGCCGCAGCGGCAGATGTTTCCGCTCATGGCGTCGTCAATATCCGCATCGGTTGGATTGGGTTTCTTCGCCAGCAGCGCCGCCGCGGACATGATCTGTCCGGACTGGCAGTATCCGCACTGCGGCACGTCTTCTTCGATCCAGGCCTTCTGCACCGGATGCGACGCATCCGCCGAAAGCCCCTCAATCGTGGTGATTTTCTTTCCGGCTACGCTCGAAACCGGCGTAATGCAGGAGCGCGTTGCCTCGCCGTTGATGTGCACCGTGCACGCGCCGCACAGCGCCATCCCGCAGCCGAACTTCGTGCCCGTCATGTTCAGGGTGTCCCGCAGCACCCAAAGGAGCGGCATCTGCGGATCGACATCAACGGTCGTGGATTTTCCATTCAGCGTAAACGTTGTGCCCATGATCTTCTCCCCAACTCGTCAATTATCCTACAACACCCCGGCACAGTATGGAAATCGCCGAAAATCCGCCAGTGGCGCGGCCTTCGATTCCGGCGGTCGTCTTTGAAACCCCGTACGGGGTTGCTTCGATGTTGCTAATTCTTCCCGGACTGCTCATGCAGCAAATTGCGACGCAGGTAGCCTTTGGCTCGAAAGATCATTGTTCTCAAAGTTGGAAGGCGCGTGTTCAGCGCGCGGGCGATTTCGGAGTAGCTCATTCGTTTGTAATAGAGCAGCATCAGTGGAGCCCTGTATCTCTCGGGCAGGCGAGTCAACTGCTCTCTCACCTGCCGGTGTTTGTCCTTGCGCAGAAGTTGCGAAAGTGGCGAAGGAACCGAATAATCAGGGATGCTCGCAGCACCGGCGTCCTCCAGCGATGTACTCCGCTCGCGTTTTCTCTTTCGCAGTTTATCAATGCAGTGCCGCCCTGCTACCTGCGAGACCCACGGCCGAAAGGGCAGCCCCTCGTCTTTTTGGTGCAAAACCCGGTAAAGCTTCAGGAAGACCTCTTCCGCCGCATCCTCCGCATCTTCCGGTTGTCGGAAAAACCGCCGGCAGATTCTTAAAACGTAGTGATAATGGGCCGTGTAGATCGCGCCCAGAACATCTGGACCGATTGGCTGAGCCGGGTTAATGGGTGCGCCTACCGGCACTTCTTCCATGATCATCAAGCTGGATTCTGTTGCCATCACCGGTCCCTTCCTTTGAATGTGGACACACCACTACCGTGGGGCTCGCTCGATACAAATTACCGAGCCCTTAGTTAATTTTGTTCAGCTAGCCGTCCTTGTTTCCGCTTTGCTTGCGCCTTGCCTTGGTCGAACATCGGAACTTTGGCGCCGGCGGGGCCTCGAAATCTCGTTATTACCCGCGGAAGGGCGCCCCGGCGTGATTGCTTCGCGGCGGCGCACAACCAGGAGCGTCAAATCATCGCCGGGCGAACACGTATCGGCGAAGTCGAGGACAGCCCCAAGGGTAGAGAATAAAACTTGGTTTGCAGTCGCCCCAGCCATCGTCCTCGCTGTAGCCGTTAATCTTTCCATCTCAAACTCTTCGTCCAGGGAATTCCGGCATTCCGTAAGGCCGTCGGAATAAGCGAGCAACAAATCACCCGGATTCAGGCAAACCCTCCCCGAGCCGTATGTCGCTTCCTGCAGTGCCCCCAGCATCGGGCCGCCCTCTTCGAGTCGCTCAACCGACTTGTCGCGACGCAAAAGCAGCGGTGACGGCAGGCCCGCGCTGCAGTACTCAAGCTCACCGGTCTCCGGATCAAGCCGGGCAAAAAACAGGGCCGCAATCGGCGGCTCGTTCTGATCACGGCACAATTCACTATTAATCGTGGCGACCACGTCGGCTGCCGGCAGGTTGGTTCGGGCTGAGCGCTGAAGTAGGTCCATCAGATGGGCCTGCCAAATTCCCGCGGTCAATCCTTTGCCTGCGATGTCGCCCACGCTTATCCCAAGCACGGAGTCGAGCTTCATCACCTTGAGAAAATCACCTGAAAGGTGGCGCACCGGGAAAATCTCTCCGGCGATTTCAAACTCGCCCCAGGCTAATTCGCGTGGGGCGCAAAGCCGCCGTTGAATCTGCGCCGCCTCGTAAATGGCCTGTTGCAGTTTTGCATGCTCGCGGCGCACGGTATCGAGCTCGTCTCTCAGCGACCGGGCACTTTCCGTTGGACCGGCCGCAGTGGTAGCTGGCAGTTGCGCACGCGCGGGCCCATCCGCCGCGCGTCCCGCCCCCTGCGATGGGCGTTTCGCAGACAGCTTTCGCGTGGCGTTGTGTGTTTCTGCGCTTGGCGTAATCATGTTCATTTCATCCTACGAATTTGTAACCCACCCCATGCACGGTCAGGAAAAATCGCGGTTGTTCCGGAACTGGCTCCAGTTTCTGCCGAATCCTCACGATATGAGCATCCACCGTCCGGGTAGTCGGAAAATTCTCATACCCCCAAACTTCGTCGAGCAGCCGCTCGCGGCTCAGCGTCTCCCCGGAATGACACAGAAAATGCTTCAGTAGCTCAAATTCCTTGCTCGAAAACTCCACAGGGTTGCCACCGCGCGTCACCTGGTAGCTGCGCAAATTGACGTCCACATCGCCGAAGGTATAGCGGTCCTGTTCTTTCGGGAGTGTCTGTGCCCGGCGTAAAACGGCTTTCACGCGGGCGAGCAATTCCCGGATCGAGAAGGGCTTGGTGACGTAATCATCGGCGCCAAGTTCCAGGCCCACGACCTTGTCCACTTCCTGGCCCCGTGCCGTCAGCATGATGATCGGAATCGATGGCCGTTTAGCCTTCAACTGTTTGCAGACATCCAGCCCGCTCATGCGCGGCATCATCACGTCGAGTACGATCAAATCCGGAGAATCCTTCAGCGCCCGCTCAAGTCCCTCGACGCCATCAAGCGCCGTTAGCACCTGAAACCCCTCGAACTCGAAGTTATCGCGCAGGCCGGCAACCATGTTCGGCTCGTCCTCGACAATCAATATCTTCACTGGACTCATTCCATCTCCCTTATGCATGCCCGGAGCAGAATTGCCCCGTAACCCTTATGCGGTTGCGCTTCCCGTTTGTGAAGTGGGGCCGAACGGCAACGCGATCGTGAATTTGCTGCCTTTCTCGGGTTCACTCTCCACCAGGACATCCCCGCCGTGCGCCCGCGCGATGTGCCGGACGAGGGAGAGGCCCAACCCCGAGCCTTTCACGTTGTGGACCAGCGGATCGCCACATCGGTAAAATTTCTCGAAGATTTTTTCCTGCTCGTTGGCCGGGATGCCGATGCCACTGTCCCGGACTTCCAGGTTGATGGACCTGTTCGAGCGGTACAGGCTCACGCCGATGAACTTTCGATCCTTTGAGTACTTCAGTGCATTGTTCACCAGGTTAAGCAGCGATCGGGCGATCGCCTCGCGATCCACCCTCACCGGTGGAATATCGGGGGAAATGTTCTCCTCGAACGCGAAACCGTTTTGTTGAATCTGGAACCGATACGACTCCAGGGTCGAATGCACCAGTTCAGCCAGGTTGGTTTCCTGGAACTCGTATTCTTTCCGTCCCGCCTCGATTCGCGAAAAATCCAGGATGTTGTTGATCAGCGCCGTCAGGCGTTCGCTCTCCTCCCGGATGATTCGAAAATATTCCTGGTACTTCTCCTTGTCCTTCAGCCGCCCCAGCTCCAGTGTCTCCGCATAGAGCCGGATCAGAGCCAGCGGCGTCCGCAATTCGTGCGACACGTTTGCGACAAAATCCGACTTCACTCTCGCGAGTGTCATTTCCCGGTAAACGTTGCGATAGGTCAGCCAAATTCCGCCGACCATCAGCACAGACAGCGCTGCAAGAACAATGTAGTTGTAGCGCAGGAACCTTTTCCCGATATCGGCAACCGTTGTCCCTTGATATTTGATCGCCAGAACCATGGACGGAAAAATATCCGCAAACATCCGTTCCGCCTCCGGCTTGCCGCCGTCCCAATTTGCGGACGCGATCCAGGGGCTGTACTCCTTCGCCGGGTGGATCATCATGGCCGGCGGATTGGCATCGGCCTTCAATACGCTGCTCTTGCCCATCAGCACATCCTTCATCATTGCCGGAAGGAAGTTCTTTCGTACGTAGTCTTCGTCGAAGGCGACAACTCCAAGCGACACTCGATCTCTCGGAACATCCGGGAGGAGAAAGTACGCGATATTCCAATAGCCCGTCTGATTTCCCCGGGGCGTCCACCCACCATAAAATGCCACGGGCTGTTCGCCTTTTTCCTCCATCATATGCAGATGTTTCACCATGCTGGCCGACTCCACGGGAAGCCAGGTCCCCAGCATCTTGATGTCGTCCTCTGCGTATTCGCAGTAAATGGCGTCCTGGTCGTGGCCGGGCTGGGTGCGGCTTATTAATTGGTTGCTCTTCTTGTCGTACAGAGCTGCATATGAATATTCGGGATGACGCAACAAAACATGTTCAAGTATCGCCTTCGTCTTGGGCCCGTCATCCAGACCCGGAAATTCCTTGCGCACCGGCGCAACCAGGTCATTTGCCTTTTCCCAGCTTTTCTTCTCCGCGATCTTCAGGACGTAACTGAAGTCGCGCTGGATGGCCGCTTCGATGGCCTGGTCCCGCTGGATGTGCTTCAAGTTCCAGATGCCGAAAGCCATCAAGGCTGCTGCCGGGAGCACAATGGCCAGCTCCAGTGTCAGGAGCGTTCGCGTGCGGTCCGTCAATCGCCATTTCTTCGACATTTGGTTCCTCGCCCGGTGCTTCACTCGCCCTTACTAGGGCAGGACTATAAAGAACCGCTAGTGGCAATGTGTCAAGCCAACGCAAATGATTGTAAAAAGTTGTAAACACGGTTGCTGCAAGAAGCAATTTTGGCACCACCTCCCACAGCGTTAGGGCATGCGCCCGGCCTCCCGGCGATCCGGTCCCTGCCCCAAAATGTGCGGGGGCTGCGCCGGTTCCCCCAAACTGTTACTATGCCCCCAAAGGGATTCCGCAACCATGGCCGCCAGCCAGCCCATGATGACCAAGTCCTCCAGCGTGGACTCCACCAGGAACCTCGTTCTTTCCTTGTTCCCGCCGCAAACGCAAAAAAATCGCACACTGCAACAGTTTGCCGACCGCGTCGAAACCTTCACCCGCGCCGGCACGCGCCGCGCCCGGCTCGATGCTCTCGTCAACCTCTATGCCTGGCTCCGCATTCGGGATGCCCGCATCCCGGCATTTAAGAGCGAACCCCTTCCGTTTGCCTTGGGTTCTTCGGAATGGCGCCGCGAAGGCGTGTGGCTCTCCGTACTGCGATCCTCTGACGAAATTCGTGACCGATACTACGCCGGCATCGCCTCCATCCTCGACGAAACCGATGGCATCTCTCTCTTCGCCGAATCGGGCTTGCCCAGCGACCGCGGCCTGCTCCCGGAAGCCTTCGACCGCCTCTTTAACAACCTGCTTCCCGCGCCGCGCGAAGAATCAGAACTTGCCAGGCTTTTCCTCCGGCTTTTCCCTACCCAAAAGGAAGTAGATCGTTTCTTCAGTCTTCCCCCTGATGCGCTCAACTACATCGTCTCTCTCATTGCGCCCGTGAATATTCCCGAAGCTTGGGATGTACCCTTCGCTTCCTTGCTTGACGCGTTCTGCCTCCTCGGCGCCCGCGTTCAGGGTCTCGGCCTCTCCGAGAAACTTCGCCTTCGCAGCAATCCGTGCGCTGTTCAGCAATCTCCGTTTTACCGCCTCACCCACGCAGGAGATGACTTGGTCGAAGCACTGCGAAAAAAAGACGGGGCTGCCGCCGCGGCGCAAGCCTGGAAGGCCGTTGTCGCCGAATGCCGGGCCGAAATGTCCGCCATCGTGGCGCACCTCGACGCTCGCGGCGTCAATCTCGACATTGTCTACGCCCTTGACGTCATCGAAAAAAGCCTCTCCCGCATGGAACTCATCTCCGGAACGCTTCTCTCCCAGCCCGGCCCATCCCAGTTGTTAACCGCCCTGCGCCTCATGAAAGATGTTATCCGCGGCCGCTTGAACGACCGCAGCCTTTGGAGCCTGGCGCACAACAGCTTCCGCCTGCTGGCCAGAAAAATCGTCGAGTGGGCCGGCAAAACTGGCGAGCACTATATCTCTTCGAATCGCGCGGAATATTCGCAGATGTGGAAAGCCGCCCTTGGCGGAGGCCTGCTTACCGTTGGAACCGCTGTGATCAAGCTGATGGTCACTCACCGCGGACTTCCGCCCTTCATTGAGGGCTTTCTCGCCGGGCTCAACTACGCCATCAGTTTTGTGCTGATGCAGAATTTCCATCTTGCGCTTGCCACCAAACAGCCCTCCATGACCGGCGCGACCCTCGCGCGCATCATTCACAACTGCCGCGATACTTCCAAAGTTGACGAGCTCATCGCATACGTGCAGCGCATCTTCCGCACCCAGCTTGCCGCTGCGCTCGGCAATATTATCGCCGTTGGCGCCGGCGCGGTCGTTTTCAGCATTCTCTGGAAGCTCGCTCTTGGTACGCCATTTCTTTCCGCCGAAACCGCGGACTACGCCGTCAAATCCCTCAACCCTCTTCGCAGCGGCACGATTTTTTACGCCGCGCTCACCGGCGTCATTCTTTGGCTCGCCAGCCTTGCCGGCGGCTGGATCGAAAACTGGGCCATCTACCATCAGTTGCCCAGGGCCATCGCCGAGCACCGCTGGGGCGCGGCGCTCAAACCGGAAACCCTGCTGCGTTTTTCCGATTCCTTCTCTAAAAATATCGCCGGTTGGGGCGGGTCCATTGTGCTTGGGTTCATGCTAGGTATGACCCCGGTCTTCGGCCATTTCTTCGGTGTTCCGCTGGATGTCCGCCACGTCACTCTCTCCACCGGAACCGTGGCTCTCGGCATCGCCTCCCGCGGGCCGGAAATCCTTGGCCGCGGCGCCCTCATCTGGGCCGGCCTCGGCATCGCCGTCACCTTCGTGCTGAATCTCAGTGTGAGCTTCTATCTCGCCCTGCGCCTCGCCCTCCGCGCCCAGGACGTTTCCCGCCGCGACCACCTCGATATCCTTCGCAACCTATGGCTCCAGTTCCGCGCCGCTCCCCATGACTTCTTTTTCCCGCCTGCAGAAGACTCCCCAGCTCAAGCACAACCCTCCCATTAATCCACTTCTTAGCGGAGAATCACATCGCAAGCCAGGTTGTTGGGGAATTACAAGACATATACTGAATGTGTAAATTGGCAACCAGTTACAACGTCGCAGGCTCCAGTGCAGGCGGTTCTTTTTCCACGCCCTTCCATCCCACCGGCCGCCCGCTCACCGCTTCCTTCACCGATCGGAACAGCACGATGTACATCAATTGCCGGTAATAAAATCTTTGCAGCAGCACCGGAATCAACAGCGTCCAGTCCTCGTGCCTCTCCAGCGCGAACGCAATCACGCACGTCAGCACGTCAATCAGCAGGAATCCCAGAAAAAATACGACCGACCGTTGCACGTCATCCGTCGTCCACAAGTGCGGTATCTGCGTGATGTGCAGCCCCGCCAGGCCCCAAAGCACCAGGCTCCCCAAAAACAACAAGTCCAGCACCGGCGAAACCAGCGGCAGCAAAATTTGAAACACAAAAATATTCGGCAGCGCCACGCATCCCAGCGTCCCGTATTTCGGCCGGAACAGCGTGTCGCTGTGCTTCCAGAAAGATTGCAACGTCCCAAACGTCCACCGGAACCTCTGCCGGATCAACTGCCCCGGTGTTTCCGGCGCTTCCGTCCACGCAATCGCCTCTTCATCGTAGGTTACTCGCCATCCCAGCTTCCGGATGGCGATCGTCAGGTCCGCATCTTCCGCCACCGTGTCCGCCGTGATTCCTCCGGCCGCCTCAATCGCCTCTCTTCGCCACGCGCCCAGAGCCCCCGGCACCACCGTGATGCAATTCAGCAAATCAAACGCGCGCTTCTCCATATTCTGGCTGGTGATGTATTCCAGCGCCTGCCAGCGCGTCAGCCAACGCGAACGGTTGCCCACCTTCACGTTTCCCGCCACCGCGCCCACCTTGGGATCAGAAAAATGCCGCAACAATTTACGGATGGCATCCGGCTCAATCTCGGTGTCCGCGTCAATCGTCACCACGAACTCAGTTTTCGCCTGCGTAAGCGCATTATTGAGCGCCGCCGCCTTCCCTCGGTTTACCTGGTGAATAATCTGCACGCCGGCATTCTTTCCGAAATTGCTCTCCAGCAGTTCCAAAGTCCGGTCCGACGATCCATCGTCCACCACAACCACCTGGATGTTGCTCAGATCTGAGAGCAGCACGGATTCCACCGTCTGCACGATCACGGTCTCTTCGTTGTGCGCCGGAATCAATACCGTCACTCCCGGCGGCGGCTCCGGAAGCCGCGCATGGTCCGGCCGCAATTTCTCGATGATCGCCAGTATCCCGATAATCAGCGCCCGCCCGCTCACCAGCACAATTCCCAGGATAAATACCGTCGCGATAGCGAACCGCGACCACTGAAATATGCTGAAGATAAATCCATCCGCCTGCGCCGCAAGCCGTTCGCGGAACGTCAGCGGCAGCATCAGGTCCGCCCTCGTTTTTCCCAGCAGGTCCGCCACCGACACAAACTGATAACCTTTCGCCCTCAACCCGTCGATGATCAGCGGCAGCGCCGCAACCGTTTGCTCGCGCTCCCCTCCGCCGTCGTGCAGCAGCACCACGTTTCCATTCCTGGCCTGCCGCAGCACGTCATCCGCAATCTCCTGGGCCGGGCGTTGAAGTTTCTCTTCCGTCATCCGCCAGTCGTCGGGATCGATCCTCTGCCCCACGATGATGTAGCCCAATTCCTGCGGGTAGGGAAGTTGCGCCACTTCCTCTGCGTATTCAGGCTGGTGATCGATGCCATAGGGCGGCCGGAAAAAGAGCGACTTTACTCCCAACGTGCTTTCGATCAGCCGCTGCGTCAGGTTCAGCTCCCACTTCAATTGCGTTCGTGAAATTTCATCGAACTGCGGGTGCGTCCACGTGTGGTTCCCGATCTCGTGGCCCTCGTCGTATTCTCTCTTCAGCAGATCCGGCGCGCGGTTCGCCTGGTCCCCGATCACAAAAAATATTCCGGGCACATGCTTTTCTTTCAATATGTCCAGAATCTTCGGCGTCCACCGCCGGTCCGGACCGTCGTCAAATGACAACACGACCTTATTCTTTGCGGCGCCGATCTGGTCGATGTCATAGGAAAGCGGATACGCCTCGTATTTTTCGTCTGTGATCAGTTCCGTTACCGGATCGTAGGTAATACTCCGGCTCCCCTGCTTTGGCACGTCGGCGATGTGCCAGATGTCCCCATCGCCTTCGAGAATCAGGTCCGGCCCAGGCGGCAAGTCCGCCAGTTTCGCGCGAACCGCATCGTCTGGGTGTGTCGCATCCCACACCGGCCACAACGAGGAGTCCGATGATCCCAGCCTCCACAACGCCGTGCCTTGCACTCCCAGCCTTTCGCTCGACCGCAATTCGTTATATGCCGTCACCGCATCCAGCAGCCACACCTGGTGCGTGTGGTTCTGCTCGTCCGAATACGAATAGTGCGGATTCAGCGAAGCCGGATCGAACTCCATTTCGCTTTCCGACTCATACGCGTGCAGCAGCGCTTCCTGGATGCTGAACTCCTCCGAGTGCGGCTTTTCCTTCTTCGAGGTTTCCGTCCAGTCGTACGCATAGTTCGCGATACCCACTACGATCTTTTGCGCCGGCACAACTTCCAGCACCTGCCGCAGGTTCTCCGCGAACCAGTCTTGCGCCGCGATCGGCCCCGGCGGCGACGTCAGCCAGTGCTGGTCGTAATTCATCAGGATGATCGCGTCGGTCTCTTTGCCGAAAAATTCGTAGTCGAAGGAGTCGTCCCGCGCCGGCAGGGCGATCATCAGCTTCAGCCCCACGGCGTGCAGTGCGGGTGCAAACTGTCCGATGAACTTCTGGAAATTATCCTGGCTCTCGTCCGGGATTTCCTCGAAGTCCACCACGATCCCCGCCTGTTTCGCGGCCACCGCGTATTGCGTGGCGTCCGTGATCAGCCGGCTCCGTGACGCGGGGTTTGCCAGCAGCTGCGCCATTTCCTTCACTTGCCACACCGCACCGTCGTAATTGTTCAGCAGGCCCATCATGGGAAGTTCCACGGGAGGATTCAGAGAACGCATCCACTGGTGCAGCTTGTCCTGCTGCAGCCGAGAGAGCGCTTCAGCGGGCGAGGCCTTCACCGTCTGGTTTCGCTCGTAATCCACCACCGTAATCGCCCCGTCCGCCGTCACTGCGTGGAGCTGCTCCGGCATCAGCAGGTCGATGTCTTTGTAGTGTTTTTTCAGAGAGGCCAGGCTATTGGGGTCCCAGCTTACAAAAAACGCCGCGCGCAGCGGATCATACTTTGCCGGAATCTGGCCGATGTTCGCCACGCGCTTGTGGCGGCCTTCGCGAAACACCACCGGCTTCAACAGCTTCTTTTTCACCGAATGATAGATGGGCCGCGTGTCAGGCAAGAGTGCCGCCGGCAGCTCCACGCTCCCGGCGATGGTCAGAAAGAAATACACCAGCAGCAGCGTCAGCAACGCGCCGCTGATTTCCATAATGCGCCGGGTGCGCCGCCACCGGACTTTCTCAGAGTCGTAAAAGATCGGTTTTCGTTCTTTCATGAACCGTGGTTGCCCTCAGGCGCGGGTGGGGTCGCCTTACTGGCCAGAATCACTCCGTTGGGTGGAACAATCTCTCCCGTATTGTAAGATGCAAAGTACGGATGAAGCGAGTTTTCTCGAGCCCAGTTTTGCCAATCGTCATCGGTGCCGCCCTGCGCCTCTTTTTTGTGTTGAAGTTTCCCGCCGGCGCCGGTGACACCGTCATTTACGACCAGCTCGCCACCAACTGGTTGAAACACGCTAAATACGCCATGGACGTTGGCGGTCAGCCAGTCTCCGTGGACATCCGCATGCCCGGGTATCCCGCGTTTCTCGCCATCGTTTACGCCTTCACCGGCCATACGGGCGAAGCCGCGCGCCGCGCCGTTCTCCTCGCGCAGGCCTTCGTGGATTTATCCACCTGCTTGCTGGTCGGCGCCCTTGCCGCGCTGCTGGCTCTTCTGTGGAATCAAAAAGTCGACACACGCCGCGCATTTCTCCTCGGCCTTTGGCTCGCCGCCATTTGCCCTTTCACTGCCAACTATGCCGCCGTTCCTTTAACCGAAGTCTGGGCTATTTTTCTCACCGCGCTCTCGCTGCTGTTTCTCGTCCCCGTTATCGCCAGCGCCGCGGGCGTTGTATCGCTCGGGCGATGGTCTCTGACTGGCCGCAACTATTGGATTGCCACCGCGATTGCCGGTTTAGCTGTCGGCCTCGGCACTCTCTTCCGCCCCGAAGCCCCGCTCCTCCTAATCACTGCATTCCTAATCCTGGCCGTTGTGCTGCTTCGCCGCCGCCAATTCAACCGCTTTCTCCAAACTGTCGCCTTGATGGCCTTCGCCGCCGCCCTGCCTCTTATCCCCTGGACCATTCGCAACGCCGTCACCCTCCACGAATTTCAACCCCTTACTCCCAAGGATGCCATGCTCCCCGGTGAACTCGATCCCAAAGGCTTCATGGCCTGGGAACGCACCTGGCTCTACCGCGTCCGCGATTGCTATCTGGTTTCCTGGAAATTGAACGATGAAGAGATCCATCTCAGTGACATTCCTCCCACTGCCTTTGACACACCCGAAGAACGCGACCGTGTTTCCGCCGTTCTCGACACATACAACGAATCGCTCACCCTTTCCCCGGAAGAGGACGCCGTCTTCGCCCAACTGGGGCGCGAACGCACGGCCCGCCACCCCCTCCGTACCTACCTCTCCATGCCGTTGCGCCGTGCCGTCCGCATCTGGTTTACGCCGCGCATTGAACTCGTCCCGGTCTCCGGTAACGTCTTCCCCCTCATGTACATGAGGCAGGAAGATCCCGTGGACCAGCGCGTCACCATCTTCCTTTTCTCTCTCAACATTCTCTATGTGGCGCTTGCCTTAGGGGGTGCCTTCCGTTTGCGCCAATCCTCCGCTGCCCGCGCTGCCCTCTCCCTTTTCCTCTTCTACATCCTTCTCCGTACCGCCTTCCTTACCACTCTCGAGACTCCCGAACCTCGTTACGTCCTGGTTTGCTTCCCAGCCCTCTTCGCCCTCGCCGCCCAGCTTTTCCTGCCGCGTACCCCCTCCAGTTCCTAACCATCAACAGGTACCCTGTTGCTTCGGCCCACTCCTGTGCGAAGATGGGGGCGACAAGCGCCCAGCCCCCGGCGCCTGCTGCCTTCGGCTTTTCCCGGCGTAGCCCAGACCCAGACGCTTTGGTGCTTCTCCCATACAGGTAGCGGGAGGTAAACTCCCCGCCTGGCTTTGCGGATATCGAAATCACTTCGCGTGGGGTGCGTTATGACCGAGCAATGGAAAAAATGGGAAGGCCAGCCTGTCGACGGCAAATTCGTCCTGGGTCAATGCCTCGCCGGCACGGAATTCAACGCCGTTTTTCTTACGAACCTATCGGATCCCCCGGGCCAAAAAGCGGTGCTCAAACTGATTGCTGCTGGCTCGCCCGCTGCCGAAGAGCAGCTCGGCATCTGGAAACGTGCCGCACACCTGAACCATCCCAACCTGCTTACCATCTATGACGCCGGCCGCTGCCGGCTGGAAGACCTGCAATTCATTTATGCGGTCATGGAATTTGCCGAGGAAAACCTCGGTGAGATCTTGCCGCAGCGCGCCCTTACCGCGGAGGAAGTGCGCGATGTCCTTGATCCGGCTCTCGACGTGCTCGTCTATCTTCACGGCAAGGGCCTGGTCCACGGTCACGTGAAGCCGTCGAACATTCTCGCCACCCGCGACCGCCTGAAACTTTCGAGCGATTCGATCTTTCCCATCGGCGAAAAACGACCGCTTCTCCGCGGCCGCGACATTTACGACGCCCCCGAACTCCAAACCGCGCCGGCTTCTCCCAAGGAAGACGTTTGGTCGCTCGGCATCACGCTCGTCGAAGCTTTGACGCAGCATCCGCCTGTCTTTTCCTCCGAACCATCTACGGATCCTGTGGTCCCTCGCGAACTCCCCGACCTCTTTCTCGTCATTGCAAAGCATGCTTTGCGCCGCGATCCGACCCACCGCTGGAGCGTCGCCGAAATCGCGGCACGCCTCAACCCTGCTCCGCTTGCAGCTGCCGCGGCCGTGGCATTCACGCCGTCAATCGCCCCAGCGGCGTCGGCTGCCGAAGCAATCGCGGATGCCTCTCCGTTGAGCGTCCCTCTATCGAGCGAACCCGCTGTGCCGCTGGCGAAAATGCCCGCCACCGTTGCGGAAATTCCGGCGCGGCGTGTGCCGCCGCCCGCGAAGCGTGGCAATCTTTCGCTGTTTGATTACCTGGTCCCCGTTCTTCTCGGCGCGGCTGTTTTTGCCGGGCTCGTCTTCGCCATCCCGAAGCTTTTCAACTTTCACAGCCAGCCTTCTTCCACTTCTGCTTCGGTAACCAGTGAACAGCCTGCTGCAAAGCCCGTGGATACAGATAATTCCCAACCCCCCGCCGCCTCTCCTGCGGCAGAAGCGCCCGGGAAAGCCGCCAGGAGTGACGCGCCAAATAAAATGAAGCGGCCCGTCGAAAACGCTTCGCCTGCTCCCGCCCCCGCCGTTTTACGGGCGGATCCAGCTCCATCCCCACGCACCAAAACGGCTGGAGAGGTTGTCGGCCGCGGCGAAGTGTTGAACGAAGTCCTTCCAAAGCCGCCGCAAAAGTCCCTCAACACAATCCACGGCAGCTTCCATGTGACGGTGAAAGTTCAAGTCGACGCGGCGGGGAATGTAGTCGGCTCAGAGTTCGACTCGCCGGGTCCCAGCAAATATTTTGCCGCCCAGGCCGAAAAGGCCGCGCGCCAGTGGCAATTCTCCGGCGCCGAAGCCAATGGCCACGGAATCCCCAGCTCCTGGCTAATCCGCTTTGAATTTACCTCCGCTGGCGTTCACGCCACCGCCCAACAATCCGCGCCTTAGCGCGCATTAAATATCGTCCGGCTGCTCCCTGTTTTGAGTGCGGGAGCAAAGCTCCCGCTTTTGCGGTTTTCGCAGGACCACACGACTCGAATTTTGCCCCAGTTTCGACAGAGGAAATTCCACGCCCGCCGTTGCCCGTCGAACTTAATATTTCGTCTGATCCAGAAACTTGGCCGCGGCACCATGCGGCCCCACTGCCCAGGCCGCGCCACCGGCCACGGAAAACGCGTAAGCGTTGAAATTCAATCTGCCGATGGAATTCCAGTGCAAGCCGTCCACACTCGTTTCCGTCCCCGTCGGCCCCACCGCCACAAACCCACCTTTGTATCTTCCCACCGCGGAGCGATACCCTCCGGGTAGTTGCGTCGCAAGCGTCCAGGTTTTTCCTCCATCCTTCGATACGGCCGCATTTTTGTACGCACGCCCCGGATCCTGATAATCTCCGCCAACCGCAACGATGGCCCTCTCATCACAAGAGAGCGAGAAAATTCCCGAGGATGCATTCCCGCTGGCTATGGGTGTCTCCCCAACGGTCCAGGTCTGGCCAAAGTCATGCGACGCGAAGACACGGGCCGCCGGCCCGCCCGTCCCGAAGTAGATGTCTTTCCCTCTCAGGCAGAGCGAGGAGTTGCTGGCGGCGAAGGCGCCTTCTTTCGGCAAAGCCGCGGGCATGTTCTCAAGCGAAAGCTCCTCCCAGTGTTCACCGTCGGTGTTCGCCAGGACTACAAATTTACCGTCCACTGGGTCGCTCAGTGCCGCGCAATACTTGTCGTCGCCGCAGATCAAAGCATCCAGGAAGAATTCTTTCGTTCCACCTTGGTATTGCAATTTCCAGTTTTCTCCGCCATCCGTAGTTTTGTAAATCCGCGATTGCGAGCCTTCGCCGCTGGACATCAGGTAAGCGGTCTTCCCGCTAAACGCCTGCACTCCTCGAAAATCCAGCGCCTCCGCCGCAGGAATGCTCAACCTCCGCCAGGTTTTCCCGGAATCCGTCGAGCGCACCACTGCGCCCTTCGAACCGCTCGCCCAAATCGTCACCTCGCCGTTGGCGGAGGCTGACACCACGGATATGCCCCGCAGATTGGAGTCAACACCACTCTCCTGTACCGCCCACCATGTGTTATCTGCAAAAAGCAAAACCACCAAAAGGGAGAAATAGCGCATGCGCAGAGTCTAGCAGTTCAGGGAAAACTTGGAGAGCCGCAGGATACCAATGGGGTTCTGAGGAGAAATCGGGTTTACTTCTTTCCTTGCGTGATTGGATTCGTGGATAGCATGGTCCGCGCTTCCGGATGCTTCGGCGTCCAGTCTTCCGGAGGAAAAGCCACTCGCCAGAAACTCGGCCGCGCGTCGGAAAATTCCAATCCCACTTCTGCTTTGCCGGCGCGCACGGGCCCCAGGAACGCCACATGGCATTCCTGTTCTTCCTTGGTGAGATTGTGCTGCAATTGCACTTTGCTGCCGCTGGTGACGCGCGCCTGCATCATCACCAATGCGCCATGCGCGTTAATCGCCAGTGTGGCCGTTTCTTCCTCGAATTTCTTGCCCTGCGTATCGCTTCCCCAAATTCGTATGGGGACTTGCATCAATACGCGCTGGCTACGGCGCCTCGGCCCTGGATGTCCTGGAGTATTCGGCGACTGACCCATAAGACCTCTTCTAATCGACTATACCGCGCAGTCCCGGAAAGTCGAGGGGCAAGCCTCCGGCGCGTATGCAAAAAGGCTACTCAGCAGCAGGGAAGTATGATTTTGTGAACTTTCATGGGAGGAAGCACCGATCGCAACTGCCATGGTTGCTGGCTCGGCTTTTCGCTTCTTCGGGCAACGGAACACAGGCCACACGCCACGGTCTACGATCGCTGCTCGATCGGCGCGTAGCTCCGCGTGTCGTAACCCAGATAGATCTGCCGTGGCCGCGCGATTTTCTGTTCCGCATCCAGCAGCAGTTCTTCCCACTGCGAAATCCACCCGGACATCCGCGGAATCGCGAACAGCACGGGGAACATCGTCATCGGGAATCCCATCGACTGGTAAATCAGCCCGGTGTAAAAATCCACGTTGGGATACAACTTGCGTTTGATAAAATATTCGTCTTCCAGCGCGATGCGCTCGCACTCCAGCGCGATTTCCAGCAGCGGGTTCTTCCCCATCAGGTCAAACACTTCGTATGCCACGCGCTTGATGATTCGCGCGCGCGGATCGTAATTCTTGTACACGCGGTGCCCGAAGCCCATCAGCTTCGTTTCGCCCGCCTTCACCCGCTTGATGAACTCTGGCACCTTCTGCACCGAGCCGATCTCGTGCAGCATCCGCACCACTTCTTCGTTGGCCCCGCCATGCAGCGGCCCGTAAAGCGCCGCAATCGCCGCCGCCGTCGCCGAATATGGATCCACATGCGAGCTGCCCACCCCGCGCACCGTGTTCGTCGAGCAGTTCTGTTCGTGGTCGGCGTGCAGGATAAACAGAATGTCCAGCGCCCGCTCCAGCGTCGGGTTCGGCCGGTAACGCGTCTCGCTGGTGCGGAACAGCATGTTCAGGAAATTCCCCGGGTAGCTCAGGTCGTTGTCCGGATAAACGTAAGGCATCCCCAGCGTGTGCCGGTAAGCGAAGGCCGCGATCGTCGGCATCTTCCCGACCAGCCGGTAGGTCTGCTTCCTGCGGGAATCTTCATTGAAGATTTCTTTCGCGTCGTTGTAAAAAGTCGAAAGCGCGGCAATCGTCGAAATCACCATGCCCATCGGGTGCGCGTCGTAATGAAACCCGTCCAGGAACTTCTTGATGCTCTCGTGAATGAACGTGTGATGCGTCACGTTGTATTGCCAGTCCTTCAATTGCGCAGCCGTCGGCAGTTCCCCGCGCAAGAGCAAATACGCCGTTTCAAGGTACGTCGATTTTTCCGCCAGTTCTTCGATCGAATAGCCCCGGTAGCGCAGAATCCCCTTGTCCCCGTCGATGTAAGTGATCCGGCTGATGCACGAAGCCGTGTTGTTGTAGGCCGGGTCGTAGCTGATCATCCCGAAATCTTCGGGATGCACCTTGATCTGCCGCAGGTCCATCGCCTTGATGGTGTCGTGGGTGATGGGCAGTTCGTAGGATTTGCCGGTGCGGTTGTCGGTGATGGTTACCGTGTCGCGGCGGGATGCGCCCGCTTCGGAAGTCTTGGGTTGCGTCGTGGGAAGAGCCGTGTCCATACGGATAACCTCGCCGGTAGCGGCGAACGTTCCGCCGCAATCCCTATCACTTTACACCAAAGCGCGAAACCGGGGAAATGGACCGCTGCCCGTCTGTCTTAGCTCCATAATTCTGTCACCCCTTAACGGCAACGTGAAAATGTCACCCCATGAGACAGGAGACATTCACGTTGAGTCAGAAGGAACTGCAGCGAGTGAGCGTAATCAGTGCATGCATCAA